>JAABUY010000291.1_pt1 | contig 95545 bp, 108 predicted proteins | sample 5560271 | NCBI WGS metagenome assembly JAABUY01 (sample SAMN10711886, study PRJNA513374) | rock metagenome | isolation source: Antarctica rocks | place: Antarctica: Victoria Land, University Valley | reverse complement strand
GTCAGTGTTCATTGAGTTGTAGAGTCAAGTCTCGCTGACTTCGAAGCTCGTTCAGCATATTGATGACTTCGTCGAATTGATTGCTGACTCAATGAAACAGTTGTTCTTCGATGTTTATGTTTCATGAAGTGACAGCTTTCTCAGCTTCAACTGAAGCATCAATGAGTAGAAGTGAAACTCTTCTATTGACAGTGCTTCTAAGCAGACGAGTTGTTCGAGACTCAACTGACTCGACGTCGCGTGTCATGATGAAAGAAGATAGAAGTTGTTGAGATAAGAGTAGATGAGAGATTGATGTTTTGAATTGATGTTTTTTGATGAGTGAAAATTCAAAGAATTTCTTGTGAATTTCAGGTAATAATTGAGTGCTTTATTCAAAGAATCTCTTGCGAATAGAATGAGAAAATGAGTGTAGAATCGAAGAATTTCTTGCGATCTAAAATGATGGTGCAAATTTGAAGAATTTCTTGCAAATTTTCCTTACTGAATAGATTGTTTCATATCGTCTATTCGTCGATAGCAGAATAGTAGATGATGAGCATTTATCTAATGTTAGAGATCTGTCTAGAGCGAATCAGATAGAAGTGTCATTTAACTAGAAGATAAATGCTAAGAAAGAAAGATAGCTACGGGAAAGAAGCTGATTACATATGTGTGTTTCTCAGCCGACGCTAGACCCAATAGAAACTAGTCAAGATGACGAAGCGAGAATAGGCCTGATAAGGCTAGAAGGCTGAGCCTGGCAAGGCTAGAATCGTGACAAAATGACATGAGTAATGAGTTTTTTTGCATAATGATCATCAAATTCTTGTATTGACTTTGTCTTGATCAAAGTCAAAGACTCAATTTGCAACTGATCACAAACAATCTGTGCAATCACTTCATCAATGAACGAATAGTCAGCAGCTTTGATGTTAATCAATGACTTCAATGAGTAACTAATTTTATTGCTAGAAAGTACATATTCAATAGTCAAAGATTCAGAAGCAAAAGAATCATCTGACATGCTTGTCGTTGAAGAAATTAACACATCTTTCATCGCGTCTTTGATGAAAGTCATTATTTTTTTGTCTCGCTATTCTTGAAAGAAGACATTTTCTCATTCTCTTTATTCTTCAAAATGATGATTTCATGTAAACGAAGAATGAAAGCTCAAGATGCAGAGATGTTAATCTTGTTCAGCTAAGAGCAATTCTTGAACAAGTGATTCAAAGTCTTGCAGATGTAGCAGATGATTGATGATCTTGCTGACTCAGAGATAGAAAAGATAGTTGACTTAACATAATTGATTATTAAAGTCATCATCGACAAGAAAGTAGCGCGTTTGTCAGATATGACAGTGACTTTGACAATGACAATGCATCGTTCGCTGCGTAGCTGATAGTTAACTCGCTGTTTATTATTCACATCTTGAAGAAATTTCTTTAAATGAAAAAGCGAAGTAAAATTCTTTGAACAAATTGATAAAGCATTTTGCAAGCGATTGTTGATTTTATTCTGAAGATCATTCATCAGAGTGCAATCATCATAATTGAGATAGCTGAATAGCTTCATAAAGTTGAAGTAGAAGACATTAAAAGACTTGTCTGCTTGTTTCAGAGCGTTGTATTCGCGTTGAGACTTTTGATTCTTATTTAGTTCATCGTATATTTCTTTCAAATAATCAAATAACTCGTAAATTGAAGTGAATAAATTCAAAGAATCAAAATGACGTCAAGCGAAGATGTGCTTTGCAGCGTCATCTTCTAATCTAGACATCATGTAGACAATACAGATGATTTCATCATTGAATTGATCAACATTGACAATCAGCTTGTCATTCATCTTGTTTCTTTAATCTTCTCAACTTGATTCGTCTTCATCAATGAATATAGATGAGTTCGAAAATTTGTAGAATCGATGATGTTCATTTTTGAATGAAATGAACTTAGTAAACGTCTTTCGTTGAGTATGATTCTCGATAGAAGCATGCAACTTGATATTTTGTTGAAATAGATGATTCATAGTAGATCAAGGCTCAGTAGTCTGTCGAGATTGAGACTGATCAGCTGAACGTTGTTTCTCTTTGAGTTTCAACATTGTCTTTCGTAGTTGAGTGTTAAAATTTTCTAGAGTGTTCATTGTCATGCAATTAATCTCTAGCTGTTTTAGTCTCTGAGTATGTTCAATCTGTAGAATGATTCAATGTTCATTGCATTTCAGAATCATGTCTTGTTGATCTCTTAGCTCATCTAACATCTTGATGATCTCATTCAACTGATCAAGAACTCATTGACGTAGTTGTTCTTCAATCTTAATGTTTCATAAGATCTCAACGTTCTTAGCTTCAGTTGAGACATTGAAGAGTAGTAAAGAAACTCATTTATTTGCAATGCTTTTAAGCAAGTGAACTGTTCATGACTCAACTGACTCGTTGTCGCGTATCATGATGAGAAGATAAAGATAGATAGATTGTGATAATGAGAAATTGATGATTTTGATAAATTTGAATAAATTTGATGAAAGTAATTTGAAGAATTTCTTACGAATTTTCTGAATAAACGAAGTAGATTATTTCGTATCATTTACACGTCAATAGCAGAGTAGTTGATTAGCATTTATCTACTGTTAGAGATCAGCATAAAGTGAGTCATATGAATGTCATTTAACTAATAGATAAATGCTAAGAAAGAAAAGTATTTACAGAAAAGAACTCAATTCTTATATGTGTGTTTCTCAGTTCTGTGCTAGACTCGATTGAGTTGACATCTTACACATATGATGCAGAGTCTCAATGACATCATCTCTAGCTTAAATGCTCACTAGACTTAATTAGAATGAAATCAAGACGAAGACTAGAAAGAATAGACGAAGACTAAAATCATAACATCTGCGTTTCATCATCTGCATTGCGAGTTAATATTTTGATTAAGCAAATGTCTGACTCAACTGTTTCTACTATTTATTGATCGAGTCTTAAATATTTGTTAATGTATATGCATGTTCTTGATTGAGATGATGAGTTTTTCACTAAATGAAAGAAGTTGTGTGCTGAGCTAAATTATTGTAAATCATTGTTGTTGTGATCTTACTTCTGTATAACTACTATGTTAAATTCGCGAACTTCTTTGTTAATTAAAAATGATTTTCTGATGTTGTACTGTAGAATTCATAGAAAAGATTGTTTTATCATAAAGTTATTCATAACTGTTGTTGACTCTGCAATGAGAAGACTCTTTGTATGCTTTCAATTATTAAAAGTCTTTCCTACTTTCTGATTAAATATTTCTGAGTCTGCTTAAATGTTGTCTCGTCTGAGTTGCTATTCACGTAAGAGAAAAGATCAATTCATCTTTTCTTGATTTTTACTATCTGTCAGATCAATTCATCAACGACTTGACTGCATGTTTTCAATATGACTGTTGCTGAGTTTGAGAAATTCATTGAATTGAAAAAGTTCATTGAATCTGAAAAGTTTATTGAATTTAAAGAGTTCAGAAACAGCGAGAAGAATGTGTAATTGTATTTCAATGTTTCAGAGTATTTGAATAATCTGTTTCTATAGATTTCGAACGCTTGTTTCATTTGCTATCATCATTTAAGACAGATGCATCTTCAAAATTCATGATTTTCATTGCAGTTGATGCAACATCTTTTATTTAAAGACATTATGCACTTTTGAATGTGATGCTTGTCTGCGCACTTTTTGCAATGCTGATTCTTTCTGCAGAACTTAATCATATGATCAAAATTATGACATCTGAAGCACTGTGTAATGTAACAGTTCTTTTCAAATAGCTTGCATGTACATTCTTGATATGAGTTCAGCATGCTTATGTTCATTAATCAATTTATCATCGCTTCAATCATGATTTTTACAATGAATGATGAATAAATCTTCTCGCTTTTTGTTATCTTCTTGAGTCAGATTATTCTTAGAACTTTCAAATCTTCATGAAGTCTTGCATTATCTTTTATCAATCTTTCAATGATCTTTTTCTGATTATTCATGTCTATTATAATGCATATTTCATGTGTCAGCATTGCGAAGATTCAACGTGTTATGCATGTCGAGCTCATGATTTCTTTTGCTCATGTTTGAGTCTTTTTCAAATTTGCTCAAGCATTTAAGCTAACTGCGTGAAGAAAGATGTCATCGCTACTCAGCTTGCAAAGTAACATGATTAAGTTTCTTTGATCTGTCAACACACTTGCGATTTTCTGTATAATCTGCTTGATCAACTTCTTCTGTATCTTTTTTATTTCTCTTCTGTTCATTATCTTAATCATGACTTCTCTTTTCTTGTAAAGTGATGATAAATCATCTTTGAAACATTACTTTTTTGTCGTTGTTTCTTCTCTTGTCACGTTTGCTCATGACATAATTTTCGTTAAAAGATGCATACTTCTCTGTGTTTGCAACTGCTTATTAAACAGTTGAACTGATGTCTTTAATTTCTATACATTCTTTGCGATGAATGCGTTCTGATTCACATGATGTTTTTCTTCTGAATTGAGTCAAATACATTGAATCAGCTTTAATGCTATCTCTTTTCATGAATGATCTTTGCTTTTCTTCTTCTCTAATGTTGATATCTTTATTAGTAAATCAATAATGTTAGTAATGTTCTCTTCATTATTATGTAAGCATTTCAACTTTGCATCTTTGTTTTCTTGCAATGAATCAACGTCACTTGTAATCGTCTTCAAATCAGCATTGCTGCAATTCATGCAATTCATCATCATTCACTCGTCTTCTAGATTCACTCTGTCTTGTTTATAGTACTCTTTTTCAAAATTTGTGATGTGTGTGTTATGATTATTTTATTACTGATTTAAGAAAAAGTTTTTGATAATTTTTAAACAATTAAGATTTTAATCTTTTAATTTTATTAATTAATTTGAATTGTTGCATACTGAATAAGTTGTAAATTCTTTAACAATTAAGATTTTAATTTCTTAATTCTATTAATTTCTTGATGTTGTTTTGTCTTTTGATGTCATTGATTATCAAATACACAAACTTCTTTATACTCATGTGATTATCAGTTGAGTGAATTTGAATGAGTAACAAAATCAGTATCATGTAATTAATGAATGTTTAAAGTAATGTTAAAATCATGTTTAAATATTCAATTTAATCATGTCATGAATGAAATGTTTGATTGAATAAAGATAGTTAGAATTAAGATTTTAAAAATACAGAAGAAAAAAGATATAAAAGAAAAGAAGAACATGCTTTATATAGTAATTACTCAGATTCAATGTTAGTTTTAAAGAAAACATGTTAAAATATAAGAAAGATGTTGATTCAAAAGATGTTTCATTAATATAAAGAAACTAGACTGATTGTTGAGTCAAATTTTCATATTTACATTCTGACTCAACTTGAGTACTTAAGTTAAACATTTCAACTTGACTTAAATACTTGAGTTAAACATCTCAACTTGACTTGATATCAATCTTCAGTTGAGTCAGAACTCACTGACTTGACCCAATTCATCAAGCAATCAAATATGATGTCAAGAGAGCTAAATATAGAAAATTTTCCGATTTTTCGCCTTTGCATTATCTTTTTGTATTATCTTTTTGATAGAAAGTCATAAAGAGAAACATGAAGAGAAACATGAAGATCATTTGATAGAGAGCTTTGATAGAAAGCTATGATAGAAAGTCATGACGAGAAACTATGAAGATTGTTTGATAGAAAGTCATGAAAAGAAGTCATAAAGAAAAGTCATGAAGATGAGCTATGATAGAGAGTCATAATAAAGAGTCATAATAGAATATTTATCTATTTATCTTCATGTCTTAATGAGTTGAATCGAAAATTTCAGATCAATACTCGATTTCAATTCTCTGATTTAACTCAAATACTTAAGTCAAGAATTCTGACTTGAATCAAGTCTTGACAAGTTGAAAACTCAACTTGATCTCAATGATTCAACTTGACGCGATCAGTTTAAAAGAAACATATTTATCATGAATGTCTGTTAATTACTTGTAATACAAAGTGTTAGAAATCAGCATAAAGTGAGTTATATGAATGTCATTTAACTAGTAAATAAATGTTAAGAAAGAAAAGTATTTATAGAAAAAAACTTGCAACTTATATGTATGTTTCTGCTTTCTGCGCTAAACTTAAAAGAATTGATGTTTAAACTGATTATTAAGTTGAGTTTTCATATTTACTTTCTGACTCATTCAAGTACTTGATGTTAATGTCGTGATTCAATTCAATATTGATTTCAAGTTAAGTCAGAATTTGAATTCTTAACTTAATTCATTAAGCAATTGAAAATTCAGAATTCAACTATTAATAGAAGTTTTCTGAGCAGAATTCATGATATTGTTGAATAATATTTTCAGAGTTCATGATTCATAAGAATATTGATTACTACTAATAGAGATTTCTTAAGCAGAATTCACAGCACTATTGATAATGCAACAGAGTAATGCAATTAATTAAAGCTTTTGATTATAATTATTAAACTCAGAAAATTTCTATTAATAATAACTAATATTTTCATGAATCATGATTAATATTCATGAGAAAATCTTTATTAATAATAATCAGTATTGATCAGTGATGAAACTCATCTGTACGCGATGCTGACTACAAATCTACTGTTTAACTACAGTAAAGTCTAAAGATTATCAAAAGTTTGAATGATATTGAGATGCTGAGTGATGATGAAGCGCTATGCATTGATCACATGCAGAGTTTTCGTGATCATGCAGACTTCAATAATCTCAATGTGCATGTTATAAAACAATCTGCATGCAGATGAGAAAATCAAATAAAACGCAAAACTACAAGAAAAATTGTTTATGAAAATCATTCAATTCAGCATCTTGTCATCATGATAATGAGAACTGAAACAGAACATTCTTGCGTTTAATCTGTTGAAGATGATTAGCAGAAAGAACTCAAATCATGAACATTCTTTAAATTTATGTGCTAATTATGTATAAATCTTGTTAAGACTGCGTGTCTATTACTATAATATGAACAATTCATGAGTCTCATTAAATTTGACATGAGCAAACTTGAGAATCTCATTAATATCATTTAACAGATGTTTAAATACAGACATTCTATATGTAAATGATATGCTGATGAGAAAACTTCATTAAAAGAAGAAAGACACAAGTGAGTTAATAAAGAATGATCAAACTATGCTATCTGATTAAAAGTGTAGCATATGAACATTTCTGCAAGACATAATTGATCTGCATAAGAAAGACTTTTACAGATAACACAAAACAAATGAGTTGCACGCTTTATAAGTGAAGCAAGCGTTTGCAAGATGTGATATACAATGACGATGACTGTCAATCTTAAGAATCTCATCTCTTCATTAAATTCTGACTTTTGAATGTCTTGATGATAGAATCAATCTCTAGTTGAAGACATTATCTGTATAGCTTGAGAAAACAGTAACGCATGTTAATGTGATTAAAGAAGAAATCGACTGCAATATGCATATGTATCACAGATGAAACATCTGCAATTCATGCTTAAGAAGTAAATTGTCAAAATCTGAGCAGTGAAAGATCTCGTTTCTCTTGAACTGTGAATTTGTCACAAGAAAACTCTTTAAGTAATCTCTTGAGTCTAAGAGAAAAATCAGCATAGAGATCATGCTTTATGTATGTTGCATGCAACATATACAACATATTTTCAATAAATTATGCATCAAATGATTGCAATTGCACATCTATATCAACAATTCATTCAACGTTTACGTGATATAAGTCAATTCAAGAGCAGAATAGAATTACTTAATACAATTGCACTCTATTTTCTCATTATGCACATTTCTTTTTCATCACATATTTCTTTGCTCAATGAATGATAATCATTGAGCAAGAGAACACAGTTTTTACGTTACAATCATGAGCATCACGAGTGCAAAAATAACATCTTTCATCTTTGAATCAAGAATTGAATTGAAACATTATTGTATAAAATATTGTCAATGAAGAGCAGAGCAAAGACAATGCATCATAATCAAACAGCATAGACACTCATTAAGAGTTTACTTAAGCATCACATGCTGAATAAAAGCTATAAATTTATCACTGATAACATAGTGTCAAATTTATTGTTTCAACGATGTGAAGTCATTATGTAGTCAACAAGCGATTTTCTTTCTCAAAAAGTTTTGTTCATTTAATATACATAGCATAGTTTCTCTCATGAGTTGAATCTAAATTGATGTCACAAGAATGTATGAATTACAATTACAATTATAATTACAATTACAATAATCAATATTCTTATGAATTTTGATCAATACTCATGAAGAAATTTCTATCAATTGTAATCAATATTTTCATGAGTCATGATTAATATTCATGAGAAAATCTCTATCAATAATAATCAGTATTTTCATGAATCATGATTAATACTCATGAGAAAATCTCTATCAATAATAGTCAGTATTCTCATGAATCATGAAGATGTAATCAAATTAATTGCATTATTTTGTTGCATTATTATTCAACAAGTTAATAGTAGTAAATCATATCTTGATGAATCAAATCAAGAATTTAAGTCAATATTCAATATTAACATCATGATTCATTTTGAATATTTAATATCAACATCATGACTCAACTTAAATACTTAATTTCAAAATTTCAACTTAAATTAAGTTTTAATGAGTTGAAAACTCAACTTGAACTCAATGACTTGACTTGACGTGATCAGTTTAAAGATAAATAATAAGAAACTGCTGATCATCATTTAAGCATTTAAACATTAATGATCTGAGCTGAAGCTGACTGATATTTCTATTAAAATCTTCATCAATTATTAAATGTTAATGTTTGTTATGAGTTTGCATAGAGTTGATCATAAGTGTAAATAGAAGTTCAAAGCTGAAGAAGAAAAAAGATGCAACACGTCGTAAGTTTTACTCACAAAGACACGCTAGATTGCTAACGTGTCAACATCAGCTTTATACTAGTTTATGATAGTCTGACATAATTTATGTTAGACTAACTTGAAGTGCATGCTTGCAACATTATTTCTTTTCTTCATTTAACAATGTTCTCATTACTGCAGTTTAATTGATCTTTCTTAAGTCAATTTCTATCTTGACTTGTTTGAATATCATTCATGAAAGTCATTTACAATCTTCAAGCATTCTTTGAATTCACTTTCATTAACATTGTATCAATGTAAATTGACGTTGTATTCTTTTTAATTGACATGATATTGTAATCATTTATCTCATTCATAATGTCTGAAGTTCAGTATGTTCTTCACTTTTCATTCATCTTCATCGTCGATCACTATAGAATCAGACGATTTATTTCATTGTTCATTCAAAGAATTCTTTGAATTTAGTCACAGCAGATTTGATGTAAACTTTGAATGTATCTTCATAGTTAATGATAATTTCAGTTAATAAACATGTTTAATCTTAATCAGAATCTTGAAGAATTTTAGCATTTTATTGTTTAGTTTCTTTAATGATCATGAGATCATTATGTTTCTAGAATTCAGAAACATCATGTCATTTATCTTGTAAATCATTTTCTTTTAATGTTTATTAATCTGTTTCTTCATTATGATTCTGACTCTTGCTAAGACTTGCTTGATCAATGCTAGTGATCATTTCATGTGTTCAAATATATTCTCTGCTTTGTTTGCTTCGATTTTAACTTAAGTGATCTTATATTCAATTGAATTCAAATCAAAGCTCATATGAGAGTAAAAGCTTTTATTTAGAAAGAACGTCAACTGTTTAATTGATGATGAAATAGCATTGTTATTGACGAATTTGATCATGAATAATCAAATGAATCAATCATCTTGCATATATGAGCAGTAGCTTCGTAGATATCATTCTACATTCTGATTCGCTCTTTCTATCTGATTATCAATCTGAAAATGATAATCAATGAATAGTTTCATCTTAATGTTTAGTCTCAGACATAGAAACTTTCAGATAATTGATATGAATTGTGAATCACGATTGAACATTATTAATCTTGATAGTTCATGAGTTCTAAAGATTCATATCAACAATAGTTTAACTATTTGTTCTGCAAAGATTTCTTCGTCATCTGATCAACACAATATATAATGTCGTTTCTTAGATAATTGATCTATGACTGTTAGAATTACGTTGTTTTCATCACTTTCTGATAGATCAATAATGAAGTTTAATGATATGTTCTGTCATTACTGCTTAAGTATGAGCAATGACTTCAGCAGTTCATTGATTCAATCTCTCGATGCTTTTGATCTACGACAAATGTAACAGTTTTGAATGTAGTGCTTGATCATTATTCTCATCTTCAATCAGCAATATGATTATCTCAGCAAGTTCAACGTTCAATTCATGTCAGAATAATCATTGATTGAAAAATTATATGCTTCTCTTATCAATTGAGTGATCATTGACGAAGAAACTCATAATCTATCATCTTTTCAGAGTACTTCATCAAGTACTTTGCAATTGTGTAAATTAATATTTTGACAAGTTTTTCTATTCTGTTTCATGATTATTTGAATATCAAAGCACAGTTAATTCATTTGATTTTCAACTATAATTTAATTCTGAATAGAAATCATTTCTTTAATCAAATCTTTGTTAGCATTCGATTCTTGTTTTGAATCTGAGTCAGATTTAAGTAAGATTTAAGTCAGATCTTGATCAGCTTTCTCATCATTTTCTTAATCAACTTTTATTGACTGCAGCTTAAATTTGTCTTCTGATAATAGTATTTGATGCTAATATAGCTTTCAATCATCATTTGCTTCAACTGACTTGACGTTTAACATTCTGATTAGCACGTTGACTTTCAGATTCTGTTTTCTCAACTGATATATGATCTTGAAGTTATATTCAGCTAACTTCTCAGCTCATTTAGCTTGTCATTGAATCAATTCTTTAATAATCATGAAGTACTTTAAATTCAAATGATTGATGAAGATCTTGATTGAAATATTCATACATTTCAATTCAAGACATCAATGTTTTAAACAGCGAATAATAATCAGCAGTTCTTTGTCATAGATTTCATAGTTGCATTCTACGAAAATCATGTTCTTGTTATAGAAGATCATTAAATGTAGAATGTTTTCATCATCATATTGAAACAATACTTCATCGTTTACATAGTTCAAGAAGTTTATTTTCAGAATAACTTTTCTGATTAAGTTAAAATGCTTCAGAACGAAAGCTGTCATCATTTATTACTTTAGTTCTTCAAAGATCATCTGACAAATCTTTGTTCATTTAAAAAGATGATTTTTTCAAGTCAGCTTTATTATGAATTGAACAATCTTTGAGAAGTTCTTTATGAATTATCGATAGAAATTGCAGAAGTCAATAAAGATCTGCATATGAATCAACGATTGCAGCACTTTTCAGCTTCGAATCATATCTACTTTTCAAGAGTTCATTCACAGATCATTGATGAATATTAATAGTTTAAGAAACGAGATTTTCTGAATCTTAAATTTGCACTTGTCAATGTCTATCTGTAGATCAGCTTCATGAAGCTTGTTTAACACTTCTTTCACATAAGTTTTATGTTCTTTCAGAATCTTGCTGTAAATGAGAATATCATTCAAATATGCTTGACAGAATTTGTGCAGACAGTCAAACAATACATCGTTGATATAATGCTGAAAGAACGTAAGTTTATTGATTAATTTAAAGAGCATTACTTTATACTTGTAAACATTAAAGAAAGTAACAAAAGTAGTTAAATTCTCGCTTTCTGAACTCATATGCAGTTTATTAAACGCAGCAATAATGTTAAGTTGAGTCAGATAATTACTGCCTTAAATTCAAGCTAGTACTTCGTCTATCAAGAATATTGAATAACGATTTCTTTTAATCAGAGCATTCAGTTTTCAATAGTTCATGCAAAAGTGAAGACTATCATCTTTCTTTTTGACAAATAGTATTGACGAAGCAAAAAAAGCTTTGCTGAGTGTGATGAACTTCTTCTTTAAATTCTTTTCTAAATACTCTTTGATTTTCTGCAGCTTGTGACTCAACATAGAATATAATCAACTTCTAGAAAATTAACTCTCATCTAGACTGATCGTGTCGAGTCGAGTTGAAATTTTTTTGAAAAAGTGTCAAGTCGAATTGAGAAGTTGAACTTGAGAACTCAGATCGAGTTGAGAAGCTTGACTCGATAACTCGATTCGAAAATTCGACTCGACTCAACAAGACATTAAATAGATGTAAATAGCTTGATCAAACAGTCTTCATGATTCTTTTCATGACTTTCTACCATGTTTTCTCATCATGACTCTCTACTAAAGTCAAACGACCTTCATGTTTTTTCTTCATATTTCCCTTCATGTTTCTCTTTATATTTTCCTTCATGTTTCTCTTCATGTTTCTCGTCATGACTCTCTTTATGTTTCTCTTTATGACTCTCTATCAAACAATCTTCATGTTTCTCTTCATGTTTTTTCTTCATGTTTCTCTTCATGTTTCTCTTCATGTTTCTCATCATGACTTTCTATCAAATAATCTTCATGTTTTCCTTTATGACTTTCTATCAAACGATCTTCATGTTTCTCTTCATGACTCTCTATCAAAAGATAATGCAAAAAGATAATGCAAAAGTCAAAAACCGGAAAATTTTCTATATTTAACTCTCTTGATGTCAAGCTTAAGTTCTTGATGAATTGAGTTGAATTGACTCAATTTTCAATCGAGTCAAGTTGCATTGAATTGAAAATATGAGCAACTCAATCTTGATGATCAGTTTACTCTCATTTTCTAATTTTAATCTTGTAATTGTATGATTGATGTGAAGACAAATGTATTGTTTTTTTTCTATTGAAAATATTCAGAAAGTCGTGATAAACAATTGAAAGCTTCTTCTTCAGTTCATTTAATGACATGATTGATATCATTTCATTCAGTTCTGTGAAATCTTCAACTGAGCTAAGCGCTTTATTGATTTTATTAATGATTAATGAAAAAATCTTAATCTTCTTATTCTTGACTAAAGTTCAATACACAGTGACTTCAATCATGATAATATTGATGATCTTCTTTACTTTAATTGACTGAAAAAGTCAAAGTTGATCGAGATCAACTTAAGTGCTTTGCTTTGCTATGAGAGCAGATTCAATGAATTTATTCACTGATTTTTGATTCATGAGTCTCTTCAAGATGATCATTGATGTAACAATTAAGTTCAAGTTCTTTCATTTCATTTTACAGATTTCACTTAACTCAGATTTCACTTAACTCAGATTTGTAAAATGCTGATTGACTGCTTACTTTTAAAACAACAGATTTCAATGTTTGAATCTTCAACAATAATATTAATCAATTATTTGTAAAATCTATCAAAATTTGATTTCTTTTCAATCAGAGATTTTCAATGATTATCTTATGTTGATTTAGACAAGTTATTAATAAAGATATCATTTCATTCTTGTATTCTTGTATCATGATCAATGTATACAGAGTGTATATAATCAACTTTCAATCAAAAGTTTCATCATACAATCAAATTAACTTTGATTTTGACAGCAATATTGACTGAATATCAAAGCGTTCATATAGCTCTGACATTAAAGATTTATCAATGAAAGTCATGTCAATGACTTTAATATTTATCAGATTCAGAACGAGAAATCTGAATATCTTTTTTAAACTACTTAAGATAATATCAATAGTGAACGACTTGAAATTAAATGAATCATCAGACATGTTGATGAAACAAAATATAAATATATCATTTTCAGTCACTACTTTAACAAAGACAGATCATTTTTCGAATTTGTAATGATCTCATGCACTTAAGTTATTTTAAAATAATCATATGCTTTATGTTTTGACTTCTTGCATTTGAAGCAAAGTTCTTTCTTAAACAACTCTTTCTGAATAAAGTCAAGATTCAATCTTCTGAGTTTCTTTCATGAAGAGATTGATGATGTAAGTCAAGCAGTCAATGTGTTAAAGACAGAGCAAGCAGCTTAAGTTACTGATGCTTTGATGATTGATTAAGCGTTCAATTCAGTTAATTTAATATCAATTTGCATGCAAATGTTAACAAACTCATTCAAATCTGTGATTCATTCTTTAAGTGTTACTCATTGAAGATCTGAGCTGATCTTATGCTGAAGATCATTTAGTAGAATCTCATTATTGTATTCTAGTTCTGCATTAAATCTCTGAAATTTCATTCAAAATTCATGAAAGAAGATCTTGTTCTAATACAGCTTCAAGTACTATCATTAAGTCATGTGATGATGATTGAAATCATTGTACATTTTATTAATCATTGATAGTACTTCTTCAACTTTTAGAAATGAGTTCAAGAAGATATTTTGCATGCAAGATGCAATATGTTTGATCGCAGCTTCACTAACTTAACTTTCAATGTATGCAATCTTCAATTCTTTAATAGAAAAATGATTCTTGTTTATTTTTAGCTTATTTCACATTCAAGACAGTCAATTATTTACATTCTGCGTTGAATCTTTAAACAAAGATGAATCAAGTAACTTGATTGACTTCAAAGATCAATCTTCAGAAATTAAAGTACTTTGTTGACTTGATGCAGTTTTTAAATGATGTATAATCACGTTCTTGTTTCTATTTTCTTTCTGCAAATGCGTTTGCATAATCTTCAATGTGATGTTTATCTCGTTGACATCTTCTAACATCTGAATTATGTCATTGTAAATCTTGATTTCAATGTCATGCTGTTGATATATATACTTAATAAAGACAATGATATCATCTGCTTTATAAATGCTTATTCAAGCATTCAATTCAGTGCTGATGCTGATCTTGATCATTTCATGATCAAAGAACAATATATTTGTGTTCTTCTTTTCTATATTTAATGATGCATTTGTATTTTCTTCTTCTGATGCTATTCAATTCTGTGATAGAAGTGATTCTCTTCTAGCATTTTGAAGTTCATAGCAAGCAATGCTCGCTGATTCTGAGCTTCTAGTCATTGTATGAGTAGAAAATTGCTGATCGAGATTCTGATGTTACTTTATCAAACTTTCTGAGTTCAAGCAATGATTAATACTTTATTGAACTTTCTGAATTCAAGTACTGCTGAAATTTCTGATTTCTGATTATAAACTCAATAAAGAGTTAATCAAGAGCAACGTGTTCATGTTCTTTGATTCTGATTCTATCGAAATTTCTGATTTCTATCAAGCTTTCTGAGCTTAAGTTCTGATTCTGCTGTTAAAATTTCTGAATTCAACTTCTGATTTAAGTTATGTAGCTTGTTTTTATATTGTTTACACGTCAATAGCAAGATTAATGAGCTTTGAACTAAGATTATGAGTCTGCATAAAGCTGATCATATGAGTGTATTTTAACTAGAAGTTCAAAGCTGAAGAAGAAAGAAAATGTAACACGTTGTGAGTTTTACTCATGAAAGCACGCTAGATTGCTAGCATGTCAACATCAGCTTTATACTAGTTTATAATAGTCTGACATGATCTATGTTAAATTAACTTGAAGTGCATGCTTGTAACAATGTCATTGATAAAAAATAAAAAGCTTAGTAAATGACAGATGTGCTGAGTATAAAAGCTTATTAATTTTAATTTCAAGATAATATATTAATCTGATAAACAAAACATTAAGATTAATGCATTAACTTGTTGAGTTGATGTTGTGCTCAAAGATCTCAAGAATGAGCATTATTATTATCAATGAATGTTTATATGATCACTTGATTATATAAAAAGTTCACATGCTCGTATGCGCATTCTAATGATCTGACTGCTCAATGAAAAGATATACTGCATCGACTTTGACTAGATTACATGTAATTTAGCATACACACAGCGCTTCAATGCTACTATCTAAATAAATAGCATCATGTTTTATAGTCTTAAACTGCATAAGCACGTAAAACTTGAAGAAATAAAAAAAAACTTTTTTATCAATGAATCATAATTCTGATGTTAAATTAAATGAAGATTGCTGATTTAAAGAAGAATGTTAATTAATTAATTTATTAACAGATTTTTAAAATTAATAAAATTAATGAAAATTATATTTTGCTTCATGAAGTTGTATCAAAAGATGAAACACAATAAAAAAATATCAAATTAATGAATTGTTGAGTTCAGAATGAAATCTTATATCAAGATAATCATTTATGAATCTTGTTTAACAAGATTTTACAAATGAATTTAATTTATAAAGTACATGATCAATTCTGAATTGATCACTCTGATATTTTTAAAACTGTAAAAATCATAAAATAATATTACTATTGATTCTTGATGCAAAAGACAGTAAATTATTATATTAAAAACTGTTATATTTATTAATGCTTAAAGATATTTGAAGGTAAATCAAATGAACTGTTACATGCTTTATCAATATTTGAATAATGATGATACAATATAATCATGAATTTCATTATTAATTTATTTTCTTTAAATGATTATAACGTGATTCTGATTGTAATTTGCAAATTAATAATAATAATAATAATAAATTCATACACTTTTATGATATTAATTAAATTGACTCATAAAAGATTTTATGCTATGTATGTTGAGTGAACAAAACTTTCTGAGATAGAAAATCACTCGCTATTTATATGATTACTTCACGCAGTTAAAACAACAAGATTAAGACTATGTATCAAATTTGTTCACGTTGATTGCATATTAAAAAATGAGTATTCTAGTCACTTTAAATTGTTTTAGAAGCTTTGTTTTCATCATTATTCTTGCTGCTGTTCTGAAATCTTTCGTGATCATGATGATTATTTGATAGTTCAAAAAGTCAATATCACATAGCATTCTTGATTGCAGATGCATTCAGTTCAAGCAATGCATGAATACATGCTTTGCTGTCTGATGACTTTGTTTGCAGTTGCATCATGAGCTATTCATGCTTAAAACGTTTTTCAAGTGCAGATAAACATTAAGATTTATGCATTCAATTTTGATGTAAATTGTAAGAATGCTTTCAATCTTCTGAAAATCATCATGCATCTTTATCATTTTATTGAATAAATGAGATCTTTGTGCTGAAATTATGTTAATGTCTGCAATGCATTTCTTGTATTTTTCTTATCATTACTCTCATTAATCTTTGTAATATAATGCTATTGCGATGTTATCACTTATTAAAATCATTATAAAAAGATTAAATCATTTGCATTTAAACTGCATTCTTACATTTTCTTGAATAAATGTGTTCAAAAGCATTATTTTCTTGATGATAGAAAAGTAAGAAGTAAGATGATTAATTTTCATCAGTCAAGCATGTATGAGTTTGCATGTTTATTTAATCTCTTGCATTCTGTTGTTGATTTTGTTACGATTCTAGTCTTTGTCTATTCTTTCTAGTCTTCGTCTTGATTTCATTCTAATCGAGTCTAGTGAGCATTCAAGCTAGAAGTGATGTCATTGAGACTCTGCATTATATGTGTAAGACGTTAATTCAATCGAGTCTAGCACAAAGCTGAGAAACACATATATAAGAATCGAGTTCTTTTCTGTAGATACTTTTCTTTCTTAGCATTTATTTATTAGTTAAATGACATCTTTATGACTCGCTCTAAATCAATCTTTAACAGATTTAATTATGTAATGTGACTTTATTTTGCAGCATGTTCAAATGAACATGCAGCAAACTTATGTACATTTCAATCTTTAGTGTTTTAATGCTTATTCTTTTAAATGCTTTTGCAACATGATGTAAAGCTTGATTTTGCAAAGTTTCTAATTTGCATTTCTTGTTTAATAATTCTTTCTCTTTGTCATGCTGATGTTAAACTGATGCTTCAAATGCAATTCTTGATTTCATTACAGTTGAGTATACTTGTTTCACTTTTGTGAAGATTGTTTCTCATATGAAGACTTTTAAATGACTAAGCGTAAGCACTTTTGTGACGTGACTCACTTTTATTTGTTAAATATGCACATCTCATTTTAGTTTCATGTTCAGTTGAATCTTTAAAACTCGTACATCTGACTTCAACTTAATCACTGAATTTTCTATTTATATGCTAATCATTATGTTAAATTTTCTTAATTTTCTAGTGAAATGTGTAAGCTCATATTTTTCTAATGCAAACGTTGCGTCATGAGTTTGAATTCACTTCATGCAAATATCATGTGTTTTACTTAATGCTTTGCAAATTTCTTTAATGAATTTGACATAAACTAGAATGTTGATATCATTTATGAAGTCAAGCACTTCAATTTTGATTCTCAATGCTTCGTTTATTGAAAATATGTTGCATACATCATATGCAACATACATAAAACATGATCTTTATGCTGATTTTCTTCTTAGACTTAAGAAATCACTTAAAGAGTTTTTCTTGCAGCAAATTTACAGTTTAAAATGAATAAGATTTTTTGCTGCTTAGATTTCGACAGTTTACTTCTTAAGCATAAGTTGCAAACATTTTGTCAGCAATATGCATATGTATTGCAGTCAATTTCTTCTTTAATCACATCAACATGCATTACTGTTCTTTTAAGCTATATAAATAATATTTTCAACTAAAGATTGATTTTATCATTAAGACATTCAAAAGTCAAAATTCAGTGAAGAAATGAGATTTTTAAAATTGACAGTTATCATCATTGTATATCATGTCTTGCAGACGCTTGCTTCGCTTGTAAAGCATGCAATTCATCTGTTTCATGTTATCTGTAAAGATTTTTCTCATGCAGATTGATCATGTTTTGCAAAAATGTTCATTTGCTACACTTTTAATCAAATAGCGTAGTTCAATCAATTCTTTGATCGACAACGAGATTTATTTGTATGAGATGCTGACTACGAATCTTCTGCAAGCTATGCTTGTCAGAAGAGTTGAACAATCTTATCGACAGAGCAGTAACAGCGTGATGCGTGTATGTTATGCTCACATACACAGATCGAGCATCGCATTGCGATGCTCACAAACAACAAGATTACATGATCAAATGATTATGTAATCAAACAGTGAACGAAAGTTCACGACGAAGTGATCAACTTTCATAATACATAGATCGAGTATCACATTGCAATGCTCATAAACAACTCAAAGCTCATTTAGTCTGCTCAACTAAATGATCAAACAGTGAACGAAAGCTCACGTCAAAGTGATTAACTTTCACAATACATTGATCGCTCATTTAACTCGCTCAGCTAGATGATCAAACAGCAAATTTGAAAGCTTACGTTGAAGTGATCAGCTTTTACAATACACAGATTACTCATTTAGTCTGACTAACTAGATGATCAAACAGCAAACGAAAGCTCACGTATTGCTTATTTAGCTCGCTCAGCTAGATGATCAAACAGCAAATTCAAAAGCTTACGTTGAAGTGATCAGCTTTCACAATACACAGATCAAGCATTGCATCATAATGCTCATAAACAACTTAAAACTTATTTAATCTGCTCAACTAAATGATCAAACAACGAACGAAAGCTCATGTTGAAGTGATCAACTTTCACAATATATCAATCACTCATTTAGCTCGCTCAGCTAAATGATCAAACAGCAAATTCAAAAGCTTACGTTGAAGTGATCAGCTTTCACAATACACAGATTGAGCATTGTATCACGAGGCTTATAAACAATTCAAAGCTCATTTAGTCTGCTCAACTAAATGATCAAACAGCGAATGAAAGTTCACGTTGAAGTGATCAACTTTCACAACACATCGATCATTCATTTAGCTCACTCAGCTAAATAATCAAACAGCAAATTCAAAAGCTTATGTTGAAGTGATCAGCTTTCATAATTTTAATTTGACTATATGATCATTTGATTATATAAACATGTCACATGCTCATATGTGCACTTTAATGATCTGACTGATCAATGAGAAGATATACAGCAATGATTATGACTAGATTACATGTAATTTAGCATACACACAGCGCTTCAATGCTACTATTTAAATAAATAGCATCATGTTTCATAGTTTTAAACTGCATAAGCACGTAAAACTTGAAGAAATAAAAAAAATCATTGATTATATTTCATGAAAGACTCTTTTCATTGTATCTTATAATATAAGATTTTCTTTCTTTTTCACTTCTGTAAAATCTTTTCTACTTTTCATTCTTGTTTATCATCAATAAGCTTGAAAGCAAAATACTTAAGTATAAAGTCATTGTTTAATCTACAATTATATGATTTTAAAAGAAATACATGAAAGATAAAATGAGTTTTATAAATGATTAAAAGACTCAAATGATACATCTGCTTATTTATAAATTCTTGTATACAAAAGAATTTTAACATTTTATTTAATAACTTTTTACTCAACTTCTTCTGCTTTAGATTTTTTGCTGATAGTATGATTAAAGAACTTAAACTTATGTTTTTAATTATAGTACTTTGTTTGAACATTAATCATGTTTTGTCATCATTGCATCAATATGTTTTATACATCTTGCAGCATTTCAATGTGTTTTTTGCTGCTGATACTTCTTCTTTCATAGCATTATTCTTGATGCATATGTCAAAGATTGATTTATAATCATACATAATTTTAAAGAAATTACAGCTCAATAAAGAATGCTTTGTTTGATGATACATGAACTCAACTATAAGTAAAAGCATAATTCAATCATCTTACTTTTTTGAACAATATATTCATAAATAATGTTTCAGCATTTAATTCTGTTATTCTGTCTGATCATTTATTTGCAAATAAAAAACAGTGCTTAATCATCATTTTATCTTCGCATGAAAGCAAATTTTTGATCAAAACATATTAATAAATAATATTCATTTCAATGAAATGCTCGCTCTTTTCAACTTCAAGTTTGACGTGCATCTCTTTGAGTTTGACTTGATCTGTTTGAGACAAGATGCTCTTCATTGATCGACTTGTCGCTTTCTCTTCAACGATCAAGCTATAAGTATCGACTTCTCTCGCTGTTTTTTCATCTTTGATTCATTCTTTCTTTTCAACACTCGATCTCGCTTTTGCAATGTCACTTTCTTTATTCTTCTCATTCATCAGTCATTCTAATTAATTGATTTGCTTCTGTGTAAAACATTTTTACTTGTCTTCTCTTTTTGCATAGTTTGTCTCATGATTGCACGTCTTTTCTTCAACTTCTGCTTCACATCTCAAGCTAATGACATCATCATGTCTTCTCATTCGCTGCTCTAGTCTCTCTCGCGACTGATGTAGATGCATGATTTCGTTTGACAGAGAGCTGAATCTCTCTCGATCGACTCTATCTGTTTGAGAATGTTTCATCTTTGTCTCTCTTTGTCACTCTCATTTCATCTCGACTCAGCTGATCTTTGAGCTTGTCGTGACATTGATTCGAAGTGTTTGTCTTTAGTGAGAATCAACAAAGTCGAATTTGTTGCATTGAAGATTGCTGCAACATGATTCAATGAGAGAAATGTCTTACTGCAACTGACAGCAGTCTTCTCAAATCTGTCTGACTGCGTCGATACAAATCTCACATTCACAGTGATATGATGACGTAATCTCAGAAAAGCTGAGCGTGAAGATGAAGATGTCATCGAGTTTTACAAAGAAAAACAAATCAATGAAGAAAATGTTTCAACACGATCGCAGCGATCTTTTCTCGATTGATGACGTTGCTGTCTAGACTACGTCGAAATGATCTGTGTTCATGTGTCATGCAAGAATTGAGAAGCTTGCTTATTTGCATTTCATGAATTCATCTAACTCTCAAGACTTCAACATCTTCATTACGTGATGACTGCAAATTGATTGATTTTCAACTTCTTTCATTTCATGAAACTGTCAATCTTTTGATATGACTTTTTTGATGATCTTTTCATCTTGTTAATGCATCTTGTCATTTGATCACTTCTTGATTTCTCAGTGATGATCGAAAATAGAAGAGACTTAGAAAACTGTGACTTTGATATGAGTCAAATTTTCATATGATTCGCAGCAATTGAAGTAGAATTATGTTGAAGACATGAAGAGAAGAAGCTGAATCATTCGAGCATCTTGATGCACAATCAGCGACAAAGATCATCAAGACTCGAATGAGTGATCTGAGCTTGCAGATTTCAAAGAAGAAATGATTGAGTCATATCAGTCTATGTCTTCTGCAGACAAAGCTCAAAATGAGCGAAGCTGTCTTGTCAATCATGAATAGCATCGAGACAAAACTTTCATGTTGTATAACATTGATGTTGAGTGTCTTGTGATTGATCATTGTTTCAGTCATTGATGATTGCTCGATTGATGATATAAAGAAATGTCGAGCGAGATTAGAAGAAACTTCTGAATGAAGTCTGAAATTCATCGTTTACTTAAATCGCTCTTCTCTTCATCTTCTTTCAAACAATCAATCATTTTGATTCTTGTGAATACTGAGTGATGAATGACATTGAATTCTGACAATCATCATCTTCTCGAAGAAAAACACTCGTCTTCAAAGATTAACACATTCAAGAAATGAATATTCGAACTTCGTTTGTTAGCGATAATGCTATTTTTGCAAGATTCAATGACTGAGATGAAACTTTGCAAGCTTTTGACATCGTGCAAGTCATGAATATGATGACATCAGATGAAGTAGATCTCGCTTCGCGACAAGTAGAGTGAGATATTAATACAAAGCAACTGAATTTCTTGCAAGTGCGTCATCAGTCTGTCGAGTTCAAATTTTCGCAAGAACTTGCTCTTATTCATAAATATGATAAACAGAAAGAATTGTTGAATTCTAGTAACTTAAGAACAGATGACTCTCAAGATAAGTAGCATGATTTATCTCGTTTAAACATCGTTGCTCATGACTTTTAGATAATTTCATTTTATTGATTGAGAACGACGATGATGATAGCAAGACTGACGTTAGTTCAGAGTCTGTTGATGCTGAAGAAAAAGAACATGACTGATGACAAATTGACTCAGCGATGAATTATATGAGCGAGAACTCAAGCGCTGAGCAATTGAATGAAAAGCGAGACGTGTCTGAAACTCAATCAACATTTATAACGAGCTTGAAAGCTGAATAGAATCATTGAAATTCTCACTTGATGATTTCACGACTGACAGATGACATCGATCTAAATGTCTCATTCTTCACAAGAAGATAATCAATTTCATCTCAGATTGCTCTTCATCTTGTGATATTCTTCTTTCATTAACACATGATAAACAAATCTTTGAATCAAGCGACAGATTTCGCAACGATATGAAGTTTGATCACTCAGCTGATGAGAAAAAAGAAAATGAAAACAAAGTTAAAGACAAAGAAGCTGAGTGAGAGAATAAAGAGAAATTCGATGATGATTGTGACATGAGCGAGACGTCTTTGCTGTTTTTCACGAAGAAAAAGTGCAAATTTGTCGCTCGTAAGAGATCTTCGTCGCAGCGAAGAATCAAACGTCGTTGCTGTTCATCATCTTATCAAAATGAAGCTGTAAATAATCAAGATGAGTGTGAAATGCACATTTCTGATTCAAGAAGTGAATGATCGTCTAATATTTTACAGATATTTCAATTGTAGTTCAGAATCAGAACGATGATACTCAGAATGATGATGCTTCTTCTGCTAAATGCAGTACAGACAGTATTCTCTCATACTATCTTCGATTTTCGAAAGTCTCGTCAGCTTCTGTATCGTCACTGATTTCGAGACAGTCTTCACTCAAAGATGACGTCGCAAGATCAATGACAGATCAGACTACTTCGTCGTGAATGTGAGACTCAACGCTTCTTACAGCTATCGAGTCTATGACGATCACGAGCGCAATCGACAACTTGCATTTCAAGCGCACAACAGACACTGCAGATTTGAACGAGAATGAAGAGAAGCAGAAATGAGAAATCATAAGAATTCTTGACAAGAGATGAACGAGAGAGAGACAAGAATACAAGATGCGTTGAGAAGACACATGACTGCGCAGAAGCGAGTTAGAAAATGCACAGAAACTGTTACAAGAATTCGAGAGAAAAGGTCGAGCTCAGCGTGAATGCAAACGGGGCAGACCGGCTCGTGCAGACATGGGTCGATGATCGTTGACTACTTCGTTCGCAGAGAAGATACACATGTTCTTGATTTTATCTGTAGTGATAAGTTCTCAAATTTCTATTCTGTCAGTACGACTCTTCCCTCTATCAACCTTTGCGTCTTCTATGTCACGGTCGTGCGTCGTCGAATTGACGTCGTGTCTTCTTCAGCTATTGTCTCTACCTGTTTGACTTCACAATAAACCTCAAAAGAGAAGACATGAAGAAGATATCGATCACTGTGTGTCCCTTGTCGTCTTTTCGTCTTCAATGATGCTTGATGCGGCAATCATTTTTCCGAAGAGATTCTCTTCCAGTTTTCACACAAATCAAGCAAAGGCCTGTCTTTGTATTCGACATATTTTCTTTCTCATTTCGCAACTCCTCTCTCAGATTCAAATCCTGATAATATTGGCATGAGCAATAACTTAATCCGCACAATGTGGCCGCTGGTTCCTGGAGAGACAGCATTCGACTGAAGATGACTGAGATGCTTCCTTGTCGAAGCTCTATTGCCACAGGTCATAACTGACACGATCGGAGGCTGCCGAGAGAATGCCCAGTTTGTTCGAGGGAATCTGTCGATTGACCCCGCCGCCCTTGAGGTTTCACTTCAGAGCCAGGTTGGCCAGATACTGCCAGCGGCCCCCTGGGCCTGTAGCTTCGATGCGACTGAGTAGAGGGTGCTTAGTCCATACCTTACGTCCGCGAGATATTTGATACTCGCGCCTAGAAATTTCAAGTTTCATAGTACGGCCGTTTAGCGAAATACCACAATTTGTAATCCATAGCATCGACTCGCTGCTTGTTGCACATATACTTGTTCCGTATCTTCACAACTTGTAGCTCTTGGGACAAGTGATCGATAAGGTGTCGCTGGAACCACCGCCGTGAGTTGCTAACATTCTCCACAGATGTAACCTCACTTCCAAGCTTGTCAACGGCACGAGCGATAGGAGTCTGCTCTGTTGAGTGGATTTTCTGCACAATTTTCATCATGCTGTCCATTCTCGCCTTGTTCAACGCCAGGATCTGCTCCTTCTTCTTTTCTTTCTCTCTCTCCGCCTTTTCACATTTCTGCCAGCATTGCTCACAAAATGAAGTAAAGCTGTAGGACCGTATACCTTTCCGATCGTAAGAATCTTTATAAGATTGGTGCACGGTCGGACGGACTCTGCAAACTTCACATATCGGCTCCCTTTCGGCTTGCGTGCACTCAGAGCAGGCGCAAGGGCTACCGAAGTCGCAATTGCTGTTATAGACCAGAGAGGAGTGAAAGAATCTTGAAACGAGGCTTCTCTTCAGAAAGGAGACATGCTTGGTGACCGTATCGGAGTATTTCGTCGCTATTGAACTGTGTGTAAATCGTCTGAGTAATCTCGCATAATTCCGAAAGAACGGCGAATGTGTCTGGCGTCGAAGTAGAATGAACATGCTGTCTGCTGATCTGTGAGGGTAATTATTGAGAGCGAAGTGATGGGAGACCCTCTGCTCCTGCCTCCTCCTTTTAGCTTATGCTGTCTAACGTTTCAAGTTATCTAAATTTAGAATTTCTCTAAATTTATTCAGACCACGTATGATTCCTACTCCACTCCAAATCGTAAGATGCGGTAGCTCGATTAAGCCGGCGAAGTGGTCGACGGTTACATCACAGCTGGTGGCGTACACCAAGGCCGAGCTTGTAGCAGAAAGATAGGATGTTCCTGAAAAAAGTTGAGTTCCTTTTGACCCCCTCAAGCATATGAAACTTTAAGTAGGTAAAGAACAAACCATTTCAAATTTATAAATTGCGAGTGACCTAGAAAGGTCGGTGAAAGATTATGATCGCGTGAAGGACGGAGACAGCTTCCCCGACCCAATGAGCTTGAGACAAGGATCAGCTACCAAGGCGTTGTATTTACGAGCGATCGAATTACCGTCCTCACCCTCGAACCCCACGCAAGATCTTCAGAAATCCATTCAAAACATCGTAGGGTTTAGTATCGATTTCACGATAATTGTTGAAAGCATTTAGCCTCAGTTGTATCAATGGATATATTCATATTATCCCTGAGGCCTCCTATTCTAGCGGGGTACAACGGCAAAGCAATATCACCTATCGACATAAGACAAGGACAATGCCATCATTTCCCAAGTCAAATAATCCCAAGGAGCTGATAGACACCAAAATGTCGCCGTTAGTCATGCCTCCTTAATATTACGAAGCTGGTTGAAGTAAGGTTCGAAGTAAATAACCGTAATCTAAAAGTCCTCCGAGTATGAATTGCCCCAAACCCATTGAAAGAATCTTATTTCCTTAATCCTTGCCCGTTACTAGCTCCGCCGCTTGAAAGTCTACTGTTTGAACTGGTTTGGGTATTATCCGTGCCCCTCACTTTCGCTCATTCTTCGCTTAGTGCTCGGCAGCCATGCAACAACAAACCTTCATATTTTTGATCCACCACCTTCAAAAATCCACCAAAATTCAACCACATGGCTTCTACATACGCTATCATCGAAGGTCGCATTCAGAAGGCTATTGAAGCCATACACACGCATGAAAATCCTAACCGAGCAGAAATTGCGCGCGAGTTTCGTGTTCCATATGAAAGACTTCGATCTAGACTAAAGGGTTATCAGTCCAAAACAGCAGTACGAGGACTGCATAACAGGGCTTTAAAACCTGATCAGGAGTCAGCTTTACGGCAATACTTAACCAAAATGGATGAGTTAGGCTTGCCAGCTAGGCTACACATGGTGCAATCGACGGCAAACGCCCTTCGTGCTCAAGACTTTCCTCGTTGGAATCCTCCACCTCTACTGAGCGATGAATGGGACAAACGATGGTTAGATCGTCAGCCAGGTCTCTTCAAAGCTAAACGAAAGCCTTTAGCAGCTGATAGAAAGAACGCGCATGATCCGGAAGTACTACAGACTCATTTTGATGAGTATAAAGAGGTGGTCATCAAATATGATATAACGAAGGAGGATACATGGAATTTCGACGAAACCGGCTACCGTATGGGCATTGCACGCTTCGATTGGGTTGTTACTGTAGATCCAAATAGAAGGATTTACTCCAAAGATCCGGATAATAGAGAGTCATTGACGGGCATCGAATGCATCAGTGGGGGGGGCAAGGATATACCACCAATGCTAATTATGACTGAAGTGCAAATTTTGGCCCCTCATTTTAACAACGACCTTGCCGACGACATGCTAGTCACTACCTCTGAAACAGGCTATTCAAACGACTGGATTTCCCTCCGATGGCTGAAGCACTTTGATCGCTTTAGTCAAAAGCATCAACAGAGAGCTTGAAGATTGCTTGTGATGAATGGCTATGGATCTCACCATACACGCGAATTTCTAAGCTACTGCGAAGATCACAAGATCATTCCTTTTGACTTACCTTCACATACCACACACTTACTTCAGCCGCTAGATGTGAGTGTATTTCAGCCATTAAAGCATTGGCATTCGAAGGCAGTTAACCGAGCTGTTCAAACGGGTGACGAGACCTTTTCAAAATTCGAATTTTTGGCTGATAGTACTGGATAAAGTTCGAACTATTGAAAGTTCGGTTCGACCTACTACATCACCACCTACTATAGGCGATTCAGCCGTTTGGAAAACTTCTACTAGTCGAGCAGCAATTGCAAATCAGCTGATTCATCTGACAATGGAAGAAGATATATCAGTTGATCTTGGAAGGAAGCTTGGAACGTTCTGGAAAGGCGCTAGCGCCATGACACGTAAAATGGAGTTGCTGCAGGACCAATTAAGTCAAATAGAAGCCGCTGAAAATGCTCGCAAAGCACGCAAAAAGCAGTCTAATAAGGTTCTCAAAACCGGAGGCATCTTGTACGCCAAAGATGCTCGAAGTATGACTCAAGATAGGCAGAAATTGGAGGACGAGAGGCAGCAGCAGCGCGAAGAGGCCTGGGAAAAGCGTTATTTAAATGCACTAAAGAAGTGCTACAGGGCTACTAAGCCCCATAGGGCTGCTCGCATTAAGTTCGTTCAGGCTTACCAGAAGAAATGGCGGGTTATTTTGAAGCAATTGCTTCGAAATCCTCGTGTATATAAAGGGTAGTTGAATTTAGTTGTTGCATGGCTGTAATTGTTGCATGGCTGCCGAGCACTAAGCGAAGAATGAGCGAAAGTCACACATCTTAATATTTAGATATATCTATATATAGTATCCTAAAATACGATTGGTTAATAATTTTAGCAGTGCCTCTTTGCTCCCACGCTAACGACCGTTTCGTCCTTTTGCTCCCTTTATGCTCTCTTATGCTCCCCCTTTGCTCCCTCGTGCTCCCCCGTGCTCCCCCGTGCTCCCCCTCAGCCACTTCCTACTCACTTTCTATTCGTTCTAGCGATTGTCTTTTTGCAAGTTTAAAAGAAAGCGTGCATGCAGCTCGAATTGGATACTAGTTAAATGGCTCCATACTCGTATTTACCCCTCAACCGCGCAAACGGTTGAACCGCGCACCGTACTTTAATCAACCCTAACCCTTATGAAACTAAGGTACGGTGCGCGGTTCAACCGTTTGCGCGGTTGAGAGGTAAATACGAGTATATGGCTCCACCGACTGCCCACTATGTAATATTCTCTCTTGCCCTCTTGCTCTGTAATGGTTTTTTGCTCTCAAAGGCGTGAGACTTGTCAGTGGCTGACCGGGGGGCAGCCAAAGGTTCAAGGAGACTCGAAGACCTCGCCAAAGGCGAAGATGCTCCAACTTGCTGGCAGTGAGGGGACGGCCGAAGGGACTAGGTGTTGGGGAGAGCGACAAAGTAGTATTGATGCTATTTTAGGGGCGACAAAAAGTCGGCCAACTAGATACTACCTAAGAGGGTTTAACCTATTACCTCATGGGGTTGAGCCCATGCACCTTGCCGAAGCCTTAGCCATTCGACTGCTCTGCAAAATCTCAACAGTTAGCGACCACCTTAAGTCGATCGCAAGTAATACGAATCAACGTCTTTAGATATCAAGCTATGGACAATTTAGATCATGATGACCCGAGGCAGACGCGATTATTAGACAGCATTACTCAAGGGTAATTACGCAGCAACCTAGTATGGAGTTATATGACTGCTGACCGTCTTAGAAATGAATCGTTTCACACAATAGCTGACTGTGTATTTTCGTGTGCAAGTCGCTGGCTTCGCGAATGTCTTGAATGTCATCTTGGGTGCCAAGAGAAGAAAGAACATGAAAAACTCCCGCGACGGCTTTTGTATCTAGGTGAACTGGATGAACCCAACTTTCAAGGAATCCGACTTGTTCATACTCGTGGAAGGGCACTGAAGTACTGCGCTCTTTCTTACTGTTGGGGTACCGAAGCAGACAATTTTGGGCTGACTACTTCTGAAAACCTCTTCGCCCGCGGGAAAGGTTTAGACGCTGGAAATTTGCCAGAGACCATACGTGATGCCGTTACCATATGCAAATTTCTCAAACTATCCTATCTCTGGGTCGACTCACTCTGTATTGTGCAAGATAATGCAGAAGACTGGAGACTTGAGGCTTCAATCATGAATCACATATATGGCAATGCCTTAATTACATTGATAGGTGTCTCTAGCCAAAATGCCAACGAGGGGCTTCTATACTCAAGATGGTGCGCTAATAGAGGCTTTCTTTATCCGTCAGAACCCGAAAACATTTTAAAGCACCCATCTAAGCTTGTTGATGATCCATGGATCGATGTTGACGAGCGAACAAGCCAAGTTCTTCAAGCGAGGATTTTTACACGTGCATGGACATTGCAAGAGGAGTACATGTCTCCTAGAATCCTATTTTGGACTTCGAATGGGCTGGTTTGGTCGTGTCAGACTCGCTTTAGGAGAGAATGGGCCGGTGATGAAGCCTTTGATCCGTTGGCGAAAGATAAAGATTCCCACCTATCTGAAACTTATCATTCACAGTTCCTTAGTCGACGGCATTTGACGTTTGTCTCTATGCAAGCATCGCCTGAAACCGCAAGAAAGGCGTGGATGGACGCTCTAAGGTCCTATTTGCCAAGGCAAATTTCTAGATCAGAGGATCGCTTAGCTGCTATTGGCGGATTAGCCATCATTATACAAAGACAAGTCCAGGACGACTATATCGCTGGATTATGGCGTAGGACGTTACCAGAGGACCTACTTTGGGGTATAAGAAGTCACCAAAGCAGTGGCCCATCGAAGCTTTACCATGTGCGAGCCAAGGCACCGTCATGGTCATGGGGATCTTTATCAGTACATTGTACTGCTGACGCCTGGCTCGGGTACAAATTCAGTAATACCGCTAAAGTAGCGTGTACTCTGAAAGATTTGAAAATTTATCCACCGGACAGAAGTATATTTGGGCCTGTGTATTCAGGCCAACTACGTCTCCTCGCCCCTCGAAGGCCATTCCTGGATCCAGCCGTGCATGAAGGAGACAAGTGGCTTGGTTTAACCTTTAACGGCGCGGATTGTTACATCGCTGTAGATCTCGATATGAGACAATCAGATGTTGACTGGGACACGGTAGAATGCATGAAAATCCTGGAGCTCTGTGGAAGAACATTTTGTCTCCTGGTTCAGCCCGTCGATGATACACATGAAACCAATGCTTTCCGTAGACTTGGGCGAGCTGAGATATTTTCTAGCAAGCCAGCAATCCGGAAGGCACCCTTACTTTTTGTTCCTGAAAAGTCTGCGTTATCATGGGTTGAAAACGATGCGGAACTTTATGCAGATGAAAACAGAGTGGCTTATTTTGCAAATTGCGAGAACTGCATCACGGTGCTGATTTGAGAATATTTAAGGTCGTTCCTTCATGTGGGGAAGTAGGATTGATAATGTAGTATAACAGGATTGCTTTTCAATGAGTAAGCCTATTTCTTATAGCACCAAGGTGATGTCCGGTGAGGGAAAACGTCAGACGAAAGTAAAGGATACATACGCTATGGAGAGTAGGCTAACCCGGACAAACGTATCGTTATCGGATAGGTGGAACGTAGAAGTAAGTACAGGTAATATAGGCAGAAGCCCCTCCTGCTCTCTCAATGCTCCCCCGTGCTCCTTCAGTGCTCCCCCTTGCTCCCTCACTGCTCCCTCGCTGCTCCCTCTATAGCGGCCCTGCTTCCTTTTTTGATCCAAAACGGCAATCTCAAATCCTAAGTTCGGGGTGTATATAATATATATATATATCATCGAAAGTCTTTGGCAAATCCAAGACTGGCTCATTTCCCTCGGTATTGCGGCGGAAGAAGCATTCCAGAATTCAGACACCCACAACGAATAACCCCCACTCCAATTCTCGATGCCCTCCGCTCCAATCTCATATGCTCTTCGCATTCACCCGTTGTTCACAACATCGGCCATTGGCCACACCATCAGTTGTCTATTACAGGATGTTTTATGCTGTAGAGATTCTCATGCAGCTGGTGTAGGGAACGGACTCTGGGGGTCGGTGAGACATGACCTGCGGGTGATTGATCAGAAGTTCAAGTAATCATCTTCCTTTCTCTCTTCATCCTCATCCTCATCAGGATTAATTCCCGTCTCCTTCTCCGAGGCCACTGCCGAATCATCTGTATCCGGGAGCCCTGCCCACTTGTCTTTGAGATCATGCGGTAGAGCGCTCCAAGACCTTTCGGCCAATTTCCTAATCTCTAACGGACCTACTCCGGTGCGACGAACTTCTAACTTGTAGCCTCTCAAGTTCCTCGCCATATCTATGAGCTGGTGAAGGGTCGTATAAAGTCGGCCGAGGCGTTGTTGGTTTTTTGTTTCCCAATCCTCGAGCTCTGGTAGCAACTCCTGGGGCCGAATATCGTCGAACTTGCCAGAACTGTGGTAGGCGATAATAAAGTTTGGTATCTGGCTGAGCCACAGGCGGGGGTATATTTCCTCCATGTTGATCTCCTTGCGGGCAGAGCGAGTCTTGAGATCAAAAATGGCGCTTTGGGGAATTTCTCGTCCAGCAAACTCAATCGTTAGATTAGTCCCCTTGGTAGGAGCTTTCTCGCTTACAAATATCGATTCTGCTTTCGTCAGCAAAACCGACACGTCTGTGTCTTTTGATGAATCTGACGAATTGATTTGAGCTTGGGGTTGATTGTTTCCGGAAATTGCTTTCTCCTCTAGGTAACCATCACTCTCGAAGCGCAAAAGGCATCTTATTCCACCAAAGTGGTACTTGAGAAGACGTTGATGAGATACCGAGTCTTTCAGACCTCTATCCCAGCTCGTGTAAGCTTCTGGAAAGGTATGACCGTACCCAAACATCAGGGATTAACTGAAAAGTCCTTCAAAGCGGATCCGAAAGAAAATGTCGTTGACGCATATTCTGTTCGAAGGCAAGGAGGATGGGTTCCTGTCTGAGAAAAAGTCGCCTGTCATAGGAACAGATCGCGTCGAATGGGTTGACTGTAGTGTCGATCGGTCCCCTGTGGGAAGTGCGGAGGATATAGCGCTTGGGGAGACATTGGCTATACTTCAGCCGTGACTGAGTTGACTATGCAGAAATATCTCCTCTTGTATTGCACTCTTGTCTCATCTCGATCACTATTAGACGTTGATGTCGAGCTATTCAATATTTATCATTCGTCGCCTATTGTGTAGTCAACTTATCTCACCACAAAATTTAAGATGTTCGATTGATGTTGACTACTGCGTTAGTCACATGCTCGTCATTGATCTCACATCATCATATCTCTCATTGCAATACTCTAATCAGTGAAGCAAGCGACACTTCATCGAGGCTGCAGAAGATGTGATCTTCAAACACTTATTCGTGAGCATGACTGATAAGACTGAAATCTAGTTAGCTTGTTCTGTCGCACTTCACTGAGATTTCAAAAGCTCATCATGTTTTCTTATTCAGAAGTCATTCATGTTTACATTAACATCGATATTGATTTCGATTTGATAGACGCAGCGAGAGATGAATGCAATGATCTGAATCTCAACATTACAGATTCATTCAAGATCTTTCGATCAGAAGAGAAATGTGTCAAGATTATTGACTTCTTGAAGAACAAGATGAGTTAATATTTAAGACAGCAACGAGCGTTAATGCAACAGAGACTTATCAGATGATAAATTTCACGAACGACTACTGAGCGTACTGTCTTTGTACTTCTTCTCAATGCTACTAGCAAGTACATGAAGACAATCTGTATCGCTGTCTCGATCAAGAAGAAAAGCTTGTCAATCAGTGTAATAACTGAAACTGAACAGATCATTACTGTGAATTGAAAGAAAGAGAAAGCTTGAAAAATACATCAAAGTGTTAAATCAGCGACAGTAGATAAAAAGAAAGAGACTTTGCTGCTATGACATTTAAAGTGATGAACTTGCTCGATGAGTCAGAAAAGTAGAACATGTTGTAAATTTAAATTAATATTTTTATTAAACTTTCGAGTATTATTGACATAATATAAGAATCATCGCATATGATAAGCTAAAACTCATTTTCAATATCTGAAACTTAAGAAACGTAGTTGTCATTGTCTGTCGTGAGCTCAGCATCAGAATTCACACTCGAAGCTTTGATCTTGAACATATCTTCAGACTCGAGAAATCAAGAGACGCAGTTATTAGTGCTTGTCTCAAATTCAGCATCAAGATTCACATCAGAAGCTTTGATTTTGAACATATCATCAGACTTGAGAAATCAAGAAACGTAGTTATCAGTGCTTGTTTTGAATTCAGCATCAAGATTCACATTAGAAGCTTTGATTTTAAACATATCATCAGACTCGAGAAATCAAGAGACGTAGTTATCAATGCTTACTTCGAATTCAGCATCAGAACTCAGATCAGAGATCTGAGCGAAAGCATGAGCTTGAGCATCAAATGCATCGTCAGACTCGAGAAATCAAGAAACGTAGTTGTTAATGTCTGTCGTTGACTCAGAGCTAGAACTCAGATTAATGTATTCAACTGCAGATAGATTGTTGAATTGTGAATTTCTCTCTTCTTTCTGTGAGTTTGATAAAACGCTCAATTGACAAGCATACTGCAAATTTTGATTCAATGAAAATTCATAAGCTGTATTGATAGAATTTCTTTGCAAAGAGACTGAAATAAAATGACTTGAGTGCTGATGAGCAATGCTCGACGTCGCTATACTATTGTTACGAGCGTACCAAGGCTGAACAAGGCTGAAGCCCTAATCAATTCGCAGTGAACGCTAGCGAGTTCCCTGCGTAATGATTAGGGCTAACCAGCGAGCTAGTCAGGTTTGGCCCAGATATGGCCCAGATATGGCCCAACACCCTTTTTCTTCCCCAACATCCTTTTCTTTCACCAACACCTTGTTCATCTACATCACATTCTTCCCGTGTCACAAACACATTCCTTTCGGGCCTAGCGCAGCCTCTGAACATTACATAAATAGAAGCTTTTGTACCAATCTTCTTCTGTATTCTTAATATTCAGTTATAGCTATCTCTAAAGATCAAGCACTATCAATTCTGACCTTCATTGGTTGTATCATCTAGGCACGGTCCTGACATTATATTAAGAATCCGTTAATCACACGATACTGGTCTCATTACTCATTCAACATACTCGTCTAGGCAGAACGAGTCTAAAGAAATTCGTTTACCTGGTGATCGACGATAATCGAAAGATAGAACAACACTAGGGGGTTGAATAGAATCAACGGCGAGGCTGTTTGAATTGCTAGACTACTTATCGCTCATTAAGTACGCAAAGTTCATCCGATTACGAGGATCACGATAAAGAACCTTCGTGGATTGCTCAAGAATCAAATCGATCGATAGATTCAATGATAAAGAACCTTCGTTGTTTGCTAGAGAATCAATCAAACCAATCAACAAACAAATCTCATCTTCTTTGTTGAAGATTAAACATCACTCTATACGTCTTTCTTCTTCAATCGCCGAGCATCGTCATCCGTTCGACCTTCTTTCAAAACAAACCTCATCATGTCTAGTCGTCCGCTCACTGAAGAGCGTTCCGAAGAATTTCGAAATCGTTTCTCTCAAATCCCTGATGCTGATTCATCGGAATCACGAACGAAATCATCAAGTGCTGCATCATTCATTCATGAAGATGACGAATCATTCGCTGAAACGATAATATTTCTCGTGTTCTACGAAATCTGAAAGGCTCGAAGTCTAGCTCTTGATGAAGAAACAGATCGACTCTACGAGTTAGATAAACAACAAGAAGACGAAATCAAAGAGTTGAAGACTAGACTTCAAGCTAAAGAAAACACTTCTTCTGATTTCACCTACTCTGAGCGTTCTAGGTCTCAAAAAATACCTGATTCTTCGCTGTTTACTGATGAAAAGAACTCTACTTGGAAGAACTGATACGGAAAAATTCAGGATAAACTAGAGATCAACGTCGACCTCTTTTCTAATGAACGAGCCAAATTGAGCTATATACATTCTAGATTATTCGATGACGCAGCTGAGATCATTCAAGCTAGACGCGAACGTGACTGTGTCAATCTCTATAAGATTATCGACGACCTTTTGAAAGAGCTAGCTCAGTTGTTCGATGATTCGAATAAGGAAGTCAACTTTCGTAGGGAATACTACAACTTGGTTCAAGAATTCAAGAAATTCAGTGAATTCTATACTCAGTTTCAACGTCTATCTTTCTATCTAGACTATCACGAGAAGCAACTGATCGCTAATCTGAAAGATAAAATACATTCTCGTCTTCGATCCGTTTGAGTAGGTCAACTAGTTCAATCTGGTTCCCTAAAAGAAATTCGTTTCTATCTGATTCGTTTGAATAATGATCAGCGAGTCATTCGAGAGATCAAGGACAAGATCAAACGCGTCGACGATCGTTCTAAGACTATCTTTCATAGAGCGACTGTTGTCACTCAGTCAGTCGATCACTCGAAGTCTGACCAGCTAAAGTCGCGCGACGCGGTTTTAACTAGCGTCAAAGAAGCAGACATTCTAGCCGGAAGCTGTTTCATATGTCATAAATCAGGCCATAGCTCTAAAGAGTGCCTCGATCGGCCTACTAGAATCAATGCAGTGAACAATGAATATGATCGCTTTGGTTCCGATTCGGATTCCGATTCAAAAAACTAGTCATCTCTTCAAAAGTCATCGAAGGGATAGAGATTATATCTTTGTGCAAACTAGACGAAATTCTACCGAAAGAAAATTACTTTGGAAAGTCGTTTCTAATTGACGCTCATCTCACCTCTCAGAATCGATCTTTCAGCCTTCGTTTTCTAATAGACAGTGGTTCAGTCGTCTACACGATCATACATTCTAACCTAGTCGATAAAGTATGCGAGAAACTGGGAATTCAATCTATATCACTGGCAAAAGAGAAGCTAATAAGAGGTTATGATGGGAAGATATCTAAGAAGATCATCACTCATAAAATTCTACCCAACCTCATCATCGGAAGTCATAAGGAATTGACTGTACCAATGCTGATAGCTGATATCGATCATCATGAAGTCATATTGAGTAAGCTCTGAATGAACAAAAACGGAATATTATTGAATATGCGGAACGACGTCATTGTTTTTTCGAATCAATTGAATACTTCTATTTCGGTTTTTCCGGTTCTCCCCAATTCAAAGCACCCAAGTTGGCCGCAGTCAACTTCGCCTTCTTCAATCACTCAGACTAAGGCCTTTATGATGCTCAAACGACCCGTTCGAGAAGAGTCATTCTCGATTCGAAGCATAGACGCAGCTTCGTTCAAAACGCTGTTGAACCGTTCAAAGAAGGACAAGATCGAAGTCTTTGCTCTATTCATGACGAACATCAATAGGGAAATCGCGTACAATACTCAGAACGATTTGAACGCTCTAAACGTCTCTTCAATCGATGAAACGGCTCAGGATTTGAAAGATATTAAAGCAAAGCTGTCATCGAAATATCATGAGTTTCTAGATGTTTTTGATCGAGTTCAATCGAATAAACTACTTTCTCATCGCTTCTACGATCATAAAATCGAGCTCATCAGTGATTCAACGCTTTCTCGCTGCCGAGTCTATCGAATGTTCTCTGTCAAACTTCTGAAAGTAAAGAAGTACTTAAACGAGAATCTGTCGAAGGGATTCATCACTTCTAGTCAGGCTCTCTATTTCTTCCCCGTTCTATTCGCCCTCAAAGCAAATGAAGATCTTCGATTCTGCGTGAACTATCGAAAGCTAAATGTCATTTTCAAAAGAAATAGGTATTCTCTATCGCTGATAGACGAGATCATTGGTAAAATAGTGGGTTGCAAGCATCTGACTAGATTGGACATCATATCAGCGTTCAACAAACTTCGAATGCATCTCGATAGCGAGGATTACACCACTTTTATCACTGCTTTAGGAGCATATAAATACAAGGTGCTATCATTCGGACTGACTAACGAATCGGCCTCCTTTCAGCAATATATGAATGACGTTCTATGAAACTTTCTGAACGACTTTTGTCAAGCCTATCTAGATGACATTCTCATCTATAGCAAAACGAGAAAGGAACATAGAAATCACGTCAAACTAGTATTGGGTCGACTACGCGAAGCTGAACTGCAGATAGATATTCGAAAGTGCGAATTCGATGTAGAAGAGACTGTCTTTCTAGGAGTCATCGTATCAGGACTAGGCCTTCGTATGAATCTCAGCAAAGTGACAGTCATAGTCAGCTGAATCACTTCGACCAACCTAAAAGAAATTCAGGGCTTCGTGGGATTAGTTAACTTCTACCGCCGTTTCATTAAGGACTTCTCGAAGCTAGTCAAACCGTTCACTCAGCTGACTAGAAAGGACACGCCTTTTGTTTGAAACGAGGTCTGTGTTCAAGTCTTTGACAATCTAAAGAAACAAGTCAGCTCGACTTCAGTACTTCGTCACTTCGATCTCAAACGACAAGCTATTCTGGAGACTGATGCTTCGGACTATGTAAAAGGTGGAATACTATCTCAGTACGATGACGAGAAAGTTCTTCATCCGATGATCTTCTACAGTAAAAGCATGATTCTCGCTGAAATCAATTATCACATCTATGACAAGGAATTGCTAGCCATTATTCGATGCTTCGAACACTGGCGACCCGAGCTGAAATGCACTGAACTACTCATTCAGATGTTCATCGATCATCAGGCTTTGAAGATCTTCATGGAAAACAAACAGTTGAGTCGACGACAAGTCAACTACCTGGACATTCTATCGAAGTTCAACTTTCAGATCATCTTTAGGTCAGGCAAAATGAACACTAAAGCCGATGCTCTAACCAGAATGCTTCTAGCGAACGTCTCTGAACCAGCTCAGCCTCTTGAAGATCGTTTTCAGACTATTCTGACCCTCGATAGAGTCGATGTTCTACCTATTGAACCGGAAGCAAATCTCTATCAACGAGTACGAATGATCAATCAAACAGATGAGCTCTACAGCGAATATAGACAAGCTATGAACGAAAACAAGCTCAAATTTCATATCACTAAACTGAAGGACTGCGAAATCATTGACGACGTTCTATTTAGGAAAGGTCTACTGTGGGTTTCTGAGAACATGCACACGGAATTACTACAAGAAGTGCATGATCAATCTTCAATCTCTCATTCCGGCAATAGACGAATCATCGATCTAGTTCAGCGTTTCTACTATTGGTCAGGCCATCGAGCTACTATTCGACGGTACATTCGGAACTGTCATGCTTGTCAGCGAAGCAAAGCTCCTAGGGATAGCACCAATGGACTTCATCATTCTCTTTCGATTCCACAGGAACGCTGGAAAGATATAGCTATGAACTTCATCACTGAACTATCTCTGTCAGAAGACTATAACGCCATTTGCACAATCATATGTCGCCTCATCAAAGAACGTCACTATGTTCTCTGTCATTGAGGAGACGATGACATCTCAGCCGAAGAAACGGTTTGAATCATGCTATGGAACGTCTATCGACTGCATGGTCTACCCAGTTCTATTGTTTCGGACAGAGACTCTCAATTCATATCGACTATGTGGAAAAGTCTTTGCAAGCGACTGAGAATCACAGCTAGTCTATTCACAGTCTATCATTTCGAGATCGACGGTCAATCGGAACGAGTCAATCAAGACGTCGAACGAGGACTTAGGATCTACTGCAATTACATGCAGAACGACTGGGCCAAATGAATACCTATGATGAAATTCAGTGACAATTTCAATACCTTCTCGATCACTTCAATGATTCTCTTCTACTTCAATAAAGAATTTCACCCCCGAATGAGTTTCGATTCAGATACGACTGACTACGAAACAACTCGTGAACGACTTGAAGCTAGGAAAGCAGACGATATTGTCATTCGAATGGAAGAGCTACTGAACTTCGATCGTCAACAATTGGAAAAGACGAAGCTGATCATCGAAGTTCAGGTCAATAAACATAGACGGAACGTCATCTATGAAGTAGATGACTGGGTTTGACTATCTTTCAGAAACGTCAAGACAACGAGACTCTGCAAAGATTTGGAAGACAAACAGCTAGGCCTCTATCAAATCACTGTCAAAGTGGGTATCTTCTATCATCTTCGCCTATCAGTCAGCATGAAGCATCTGCATTCGATGTTCAGCTCGAAGCTACTGCGGCCGTATTCAGGAGACTTCCTATCAGGACAGCATTCAGAATCATTCAGGCTCATCACTATCGAAGATGATGAACACTGAGAGGTAGACGATATATTGAACTCCAGACGCTATCGAGGCCGAATACAGTACAAAGTCAAATGAACAGACCTAGATAGGGACGACGAATGGTACTATGCCGATAAAGGGGAATTCGATGGCTCAGAGGAAGTTTTGAACGAATTTCATAAGCTATATTCAAACAAACCGCGCTAAAATATCGGAATAACTATCAACAAAAGCGAGCAAATGAACTACATTCATGCGGACATGAATTTTCGGAGGGGGGGGTAATGTTACGAGCGTACCAAGGCTGAACAAGGCTGAAGCCCTAATCAATTCGCAGTGAACGCTAGCGAGTTCCCTGCGTAATGATTAGGGCTAACCAGCGAGCTAGTCAGGTTTGGCCCAGATATGGCCCAGATATGGCTCAACACTCTTTTCCTTTCCCAACACCCTTTTCTTTCACCAACACCTTGTTCATCTACATCACATTCTTCTCGTGTCACAAACACATCCCTTTCGGGCCTAGCGCAGCCTCTGAACATTACATAAATAGAAGCTTTTGTACCAATCTTCTTCTGTATTCTTAATATTCAGTTATAGCTACCTCTAAAGATCAAGCACTATCAACCCTGACCTCCATTGGTTGTATCATCTAGGCACGGTCCTGACAACTATCATCAGTCGTTACGCGCAAGTCATCATATTCATCAGAGCTGAAGTTGTTACTAGAAGAATTCGAAAAATTTGTATGTATTAGATGTCGTAGCGACGAAAGACGTAATGCTGAAGATCATTGAGTTTACTCACGTTCATAAGATCAAGTCTTCTCTAATGATGATCTTGCTGCAATGATGAGAAGTCTTGTAGATGTATATGAATCTAAATCTGTCAACACAGCTCTGAATTATTTCGATCATAGTCAGTGCTCACTTACTCATGTCGAGATTCGTCAATTCTTGTACTTCGATCTCAGTTGTGAAGAAAGTCTGATCTGTGAATAAATTTGACTTCATTTCTGATGAGTAGATCTCGAGCTCGCTTTGTTGATGACTGCTCGCTAAGAGCATAAGTGCAGTCACGTTCTCTCACTGACTAGATCTAGAAAACAAATCTTCATGTGTTTGTGTTTGAAAGTGTTTTTCGTCTCGATGACTGTGTTTCGTCTCTTCAAGATCATTGATAATATCTCTTGCTGTTGATAAGACTTGATTGTCAGATTGCGAAGTATCTTGATACTGTGACAATTGAACATCAAAGAAACAATCAAATTGCGAGAGATTAATATTCTGATTTAATTGACGACGCTTTTCTCTTGACTTCTCGCATCACACTGTAGAAAAATGAGCAGCGTCAATGTCAGCAATGATCACGTATCATCATACAAAGTCTGACATTCATCATATCAGTCTGTCTTTTGCTTCACAAGTTTTTTGATTTATTTTGAATCGTTCATCATCGTTTTCAAAAAGAAAAGATTTTCGAATTTGATCACTCGAAAAAGACTGTATTTGAAGCTCAAAATCGCTGAAATTACTCTTGTGTTGATTAATAGTTCGAAGACAAGAAATTTGATTTCATGCTTAATTTCTCTTCTTGTGATATTCTGTTTTTTGAATCAACGATTGTTGCTTTCAAGATACTTCATGATGTGTTCTAAATCTCGTTCTTGTGAAATCAATAAATTCTTCATCAGCACGCTGACTTTTGATGATTTATAAGTGTGATGTTCTCACTAAGTATACTCAATAGTTAAGAATTGCTGACTCAGACTCTTTTGAAATCTGATCTTTGACGTTGATTGACTTTCATCAAGCTGAAGATCAACGACATGAGAATTCTCAACTATTCGTTCTAGCTCATTCTCAATAGCTTCGAATTCTGATCTCGATAGAAACTTCTGAATCTGAGTTGAATCTTTGTTCAGCGCTTGAATCAAGATCAACACTTGTGAAGTCAAAGAAAAGAGCTTGTAATCACTCAAAGAGAGTGAAGAGAAGAATTGTTGAATAAAGAAAGTTGTTGAGCTCTGAGAATGAAGAGTGAGCGAGAATGCGTTGATGATGTTTGAAAGAATGAAGAATGAATTTGAATCATTCAAAGATGATGTCGATGAACTCTGAACAGCAAAAGCAGACAGAAATGACTTGTTCATGATCATAAGAGCTGAAGAGAAATTGTAATCTTTCGAAGAAAATGAGCATGAGCTTTGATTGTTTGTAAGAGAAAAAGTTCAAGTGTCGTCATCATTCTTCACAAATGTTCAAAGCTTTTGAAAGATTAACAAAGTCTCAGTTCTATGAGACAGAAACACTTCATTAGAAACATTACAAAGAACTTTCAAAGATTTCTGAACGTGAACGATGTCATTATACAAATTGTAAGACATGTATAAACTTAATGTTTGTAAGACAAGAGATGATTGAATGAACATGCTGCAAACGTGTTTAGAAGTCTAAAAGCACTGCGCTACTTTCTTTGTCTTTTGATCTCAAGATGAAGCGTCAAGATTAAATGTTTTGCTAAACTCTGCAAAGTCAATCTTAATCTTTGTCTTTTGATCTTAAAGATGAAGTGTTGAAATTAACTGTTTCACTAAATTCTATGAAGTCAATCATGATTCATCTTCGTCAAGAACTTATGACTCACACAAGATTTACACTACAAAAGAAAATGATTTTGATATCAACTTGATAGAGAATCTGCATTTCATACATGCATGTTCAAGATTCAGCGTACATTCTACTCACTTTCTCAATCAATTTATTCATCTAGTACACTATATTTTCTCACTTCGTCAGTTACTATTGATTTATTGAGACAGAACTCGTCATGAATGAGAATTGCAAATCATGAAAGTCAGAGAACTTGAGTTCATACTGTGAAAAGAATGCGTCAATGAGAAGATCAATATCATTCGTTTCTTTGATCATAATGAGTTCTGAACTTTTCTAATATGAAATTACGAATAAGAAGAGAAGCGACTGCTATATCATGTTCATGCATCTGTGCATAGAAAGTTCTTTATTTTGTTTGTCTCATTTTATCTTTTGAATCAATTCACTGAACTGTCTTCTGCATTCTCATCTGCATGTCTTCTGTTTTAATTATGAAAAGAGTCTCATTGACAGTTCATTTTTCTGTTCTGACTTGTGTTCTTCTTCATCAACGTTTTGACGAAAAGCTTGAGTAGCTTGTAAGCTAGTGAGCAACGACATCTGAATCTTAATGCGCTTGAGATGCATATGCTAGCTATTAGAACAGACACTTTTCATAATTCAGTGATTAGCTGATTTAGCAACATAGATCAATTATCAGTTAATCATTAGCTGATTAAATCAGCTACAAGCTGATTCAACAGAGTAGAACTTGTATCAAGCTATCGTGCGTTTATGATTCTGCGCGATGTTTATCTTAGTAAGCTTCAATTTTACTTCACTCATTTCTCTCATCACAGTTATTCAATTATCGTACATCATGTTTGTCAGTGATCGCGCAGAACTCATCTTTCTACAACGTCTACAGTCTTATTTATCATCAGTTTCGATCACAGCAGTCAATCATGCTCACAGTGATCTCATGTACAATTATCAATCTGCTCAGTTTTGAAATAGATTGAAACAGATTGATTACACATCTCTTCTTCTGCGATTAAAGATTTCAACTTTGATTGATCAGAATGTAAAGATCTTTGAGCAGAAGATTGACGAAACTGCAAAACAATTGATGATGAATATATATGATAATTCGATTTGAATATTCGATACTGAGAAGAAATGACATCTCATTGAAATCATCATCTACGCGAAACTCGTCATCAAATTTATTCTTCGCTTGAAAAATCGAATCGAAGTTTTCATTCATTCGAAACATTTTTCTTCAATGACAGAAAAGACATTAATAGAAGAAAAGAGTGCTAGTGTACATAGAAAGAGAACATTATTTCGAGAATTTACAGCTCTCTTCAACAAGTCGTGAACTTCTACTGACAGACGTCGTGTGTAATGCATCAGATGCATTGAAGAATGCATAAAGTAAGTAGAAATTTCATTCAACGAACGAGCAAACACTATGATTAATAAATAAATTAATTTTAGATTTTCTCATCATCTGAACTATGTAAGTTCTTGTATATCGCTAGCTGTTACACAATCAATCTCATTGTTTACAGATCTTTACAGTGAAATTTCAGTCGCTTGTTCGTTCTCAATATTCTGTCATCATAGTCATGACTAGACGCTATCGACTGAAATGTTTTGATCATTCATATATGCTTCATTTGACGTGACTATATGCTTTTCATTCATTTTCTTCAATTTATTTCAATTTACTTCAATTTATTTCAATTTATTCTAATTTATCTCAACTTACACAATGTTGAACTTTCTTCATTATTGAGTGAATTTCATCTTTTCTCATCTGTCTAAGCTCGCAAGCTCGTTCGTCTTTCAAACTTTCTTTTTCAGAAAACTCTCTTCGTATAAAATGTTGAATGTATCTCAGTTGATGTAATTATTCACGTAAAAGAACTTCTTGCTTTCAGTTGATATCAGATGTGCACTTCGTAGTATAGTACTCATATTGTAAAATCATCAACATTCAAGATATTGAGACTTCTTGACAATATTCTTCAATCACTGCTCAACTTCTATCATATCATGTAAAGCATCAAGTACTTCATTGTTTTTGAACTTTAGCAATTTTATTAAAGCTCTTGAGTATTGCACAGATTTTTCATTGTCATTTTGACGAAGCGAATCACGAACAGTGATTATAATTTGCAACTGTCTCATCAGTCTATCATTCAGAGCTTCGACTATGTCAGAATTTTCTTGATCATTCTCAGCATACTCTTGAACATAAACGTAGTCACGTCTTCAATTTAACATTTGTCTCTGTCATGCAGAAGCACATTGAATTCGCTTTAATGTAATCTTTTCAGAGTTTGTCGAGTCTTTATCTTCACATCTTCAACATTCAATTGATGCATGAACAGAAACGAAGTAATCATTTATTCAGAAGAAGTCGATTTCTTTTTGATTCATTTGATACTTGTTTGATTCTATTTCTGATTTCTTACGTCGAGATTCTCTTATAAAAATCAACAATTCGTTCAAGAAACTCTTAATATATATCATCTTCATTATTTCAGAAGTGATGCGTCAGAATTGAGAATTACTAAATCAGTTTCATCATTGATTCAAATTCATTTCTGACAAATCTCATTCAAGCTACATTAAATTAAGACTTTTAGAAGACTTTGTAATCATAATTTTCATTCTTTCATCAATCTCTGATCTGAACATGATTAAATCATGAAGAAAAATATCTTTCATTGTCAATATATTGATTCATTGAATATTGTGATGCAGTATCTACATTTGAAAGTTCTCTCGCTTGTTTGTAAGATTATAATAATCTTTGATCAGAAATTTATGTGCAATCTTCATGTAAGATGTGTCAAAATCATCTGCATCTTCATATCTTCAAATAAAATTCATATAATGAAAGATCACATGAAACTTGAGATAGTTAAAGTTCTCGTCATGTTGAAACTGCTTGAATACTTCTTTTAAGACGTTAATTCTGTATATTGCGTTGTTTATGTAATGCAAAGACTCGTCATTGTGCGATCAATATTGAATCATCATCACGAAGTTCATAAGAGCTTGAGCACAATACAGCGCATCTGATGCTTTTCTAATCAATAGTGAAGTGACAATCGCAATAAGCTGATGCATTATTGTTTTTTGTTTGACATCGATTCATTGCTTCACGAATAAAAAGTCGTGAAAACGTTTTAGCTCTGAATATGAAAGAACTACTTGAAATCTTTGATTCAATTGCTCGTCATATGTTGTGTCTGCAATTGTCTGTGAATCACGCTTTCTTTTAAAACTGATCGTCAATGTTATATTCTTGATAATTGTCTCAAGTCATTGAATTAAATACATTACTGTGCTCTTCAATAATTGATGCAAGATGTCAATCATCATGATGATGTGAATATTGACAAGTTCATGTTTTCAGACAAAGTTTTGCACTGAGTGTACTCACTTAACATCGCGCTTAATATCTGCTTTAGAGCATGAATTCTTTTCTTGATGTTTGATTTGAGTCAATGTACTCTCATGTGTTTGAGCTTTTCAGATTGTCTGCAAATTATCGCGTTGATTCAATGAAACGTGACATATAGTGCATTGCTCTTCATTTTTGATTCTCGTAATAATGATCTGCTTCTCATAGTCAATTATAAATTCGACGATGATAGAAAAACACTGTCGAGTATAATCATTTGCACAGCGAACGTGAAACTCTCTTCTAGTTAATTTCTCAAGTGCTAAAGAACGAGAACGTTAGCAAGAAAAATTCTTCATTTGATTGAACAGTTTAAACTCACGTTTTAATATTATCTTCAATGAATGATAATATAACTTGCATTTCAGATCTTCATTTGCATGTTTAGTTGAAGAAATAAACTTTAATAGTATAACACTAAGTTTATTTTGCTTTCATTAAGTTGCTTGATTCAGATTATCAATGATAATATATACAGATCATGCAAATTTATCTTTATGATATTGAGTTAACATGATTTTGTCTGTAGTTAACAGTACTGAAATTATAGTGTCATCTTCAGAGATCAATGCTTGCGTATTTCATCATCAGATATCGATGTGCATTTTCGTGTACATTCAATTTTCACTGACGTTGTATACTTTGATTGATGCATATTTCAGATTACTCGCAAACGAACGATGTCTCAAGAGAAATTTCAAGACATTTATCATGTTTCTGTACTGAATCTTGAATATATTTGTTTCAATCTCTGAGTTCATCGATGAAATCTTTAAAGATGTTTTGAATCAATTATCATCAGATATTTTGTAAAATATATTGTGTAGAATGCTTTTAAATTGATCTGCATTCTTGAAGATATAATCAGCATGATGAATCTTCTGAAACGAGATCTTGAAGTATTGATTAATATCTTCGCTACTGACTTTCGCGTTCAGAAATCACTGTGCAAGAGAAAAATCTTTCTCATTCAGAAAGAAAAGTCATTCTGATTGAAGATTATCATCTAAAGATGATCATGAATCTTGCTCAAGTTTACTGTAGTTCAAAATGATTCTTATGAGTCTGATATATTGTTTTAGTGATTCATCGACACTTTGTCTCTTTGTATCATTCATCTCATCATAATTGTCTACTTTGATGAATGAGAAAATACATGACAAATTGATAAATCTTTTGAAATCAAGTGATATTTGTGCAATTAAATTTTGAAAATGCTTCTGATCATCTGAAGTTTCTACGTTTTCTTCTGTACTTTGCTCGAAGTCAGAGACATCAATATCATTCATCGTGATCGTTTCATGTCATAAATCAGTCTGAGAGTATTTGCATGTGTCTGTATATTCATTGATTGCTGAGTTCTCTTTTCTTAAATATTTCTTGAAGAACTGCACGTCGTTTCGCAGCATCAAGCAGTGATTAAAGTGATATATCAAACTTCGTGTGATTCTCAATATCATTTCACACGCACGACAGTTTCGCTTCATGCTTGAAGCTGATTTCGATGAAGTAGATTGTAATGAGAGAGATAACAAAGAATACTGATTAACGCGTTTGACAAATTGTATCGCGCTGTCGCTATTTCTAATCAGTATTTCTGTTGATACAAGTACGTTAAACTACGAAATGTCAGAATAGCATGCAATACAAAGAATAAAATAATCAGAAATTAATGAGATCTGATATAGCAGTAGAAGCAATAACTCTTGTTTTACTTCTGATCAAGCAATTTGTTCTTTTTTACTCGAAGCTCTCTGATGAAAGCAAATTTCTCTGAATTACAGCGAATTTAAGATAAATTATTGTAAATTTGAAATGCTTTGCACATCTCAATATTTACATCGAAATTTGTGAGTTGAAAGCAAATTTTTCTAGATTATCATCGATTTGAGATAAATTATCGTAAATTTGAAATGCTTTGCACATTTCAATATTTATCTTGAAATTTGTGAATTGAAAGCAAATTTCCCTAGATTATCATCGATTTAAGATAAATTATCGTAAATTTGAAATGCTTTCACAAAATGCTCAATCAGCTAGTATATTATAGTCATAGTCTCTGCGCTTTGATAACTCTGTAAAATATTAGAAATCATTTTATATAAAGAGAATTTAACGTGCAGTACTCTTCAGATTAATGAAAAGATGAATACAGATAATTTGTTGTCAAATTGTGTTGTGAGCAAATTTGCTTTCGCTTAGCATAATTTGTAACATGAGAACAAAAGTTGATCTTTGCTTCATTTCTAACTTATCAACTTACAATTCTTTGTTCTTCTGATACTCATTGTCATAATAAGCACTCTCACTCTATCTGTTGCAAAGCTCAATGTGTACATCATCTGTCATCAGCGTGTAGTGAAATCTGTAAGTGATTCAAAATAGAAGAAATGTCACATGTACTCTTATCTCACTTCTCAACATCATGACAGTAATCATCTCACATTCTATCATATGACTTCTAGAAATTCTCAGAATTGACAACAATGTTTGCGTATTTGCTAGTTTTTCAATATGTCACGAAAATTCATGTTAATTTCAGATACACTTGCAGACTTCAATTATGATGAGATTTTGTTAAATTGAATCAAGATGATGATCACTTAAGATCTTGTCATCGACGACAACAAGTATAATGCATTGAAGATACACATTAAACAAATGCTGAGAAACGTGAGATTACTTGAAACATCACTTGATAATAAAATCGAGAAAGAGACAGTCAGAAAGATTGCAATCATCATAAATAATGAACTTTTGCACTCTCTGATAGAAAATCATCAAGTAACATGAAAAGATGGATGTCTTATAAAGTGAGTGAGATGAATAAACAGTAAGAAGAAAGATAGAGCAACAAGCATAAAGACAGAGAAGTCTGCTCATCTGATTAAGCAAGCACAACTCAGCTCAGTCTCATCATTCATCTTATTGATGATGATTGACTTTGATTGCATGATCTTGACTTTGAACAATACAATAAATAATAAGATGATTCATCATTCACAGCTTTTCATAGCGAATGAAAAGCAAAGCAATTTCACTCTGAAGAACGTCAATTTTGATAACTATTAAAGACAGCTTATTAGCAAGACAATGTTCAACTTCGAAAAGAAGAAAATTATCTATGAAGTTGAGAACTTCAAAAAAGTTGAGATCAGAAATGCAGTCAACTTTCATGTCACATTAACAAATATGACAAAGAAGAGAATATTCTACTACATTTTTCGAGTTTAAGCTATAGAAAAACATAAGAGAAGTGAACATGAGAATTTCATGCAGTGTTTGAGCAGCGCAGTCGAAAGTACAGATAACTTCACTTCATTCAAGATCTCATCAGAAGATGAGAATGAACAACTCATCACAAAGAAGCAAAAGCTTTGCAGAGAAGCTCATCTCAATATTTCGATAGTGACTCTCGAAGTTCTCAACGTTGTCAAGACTGTCAATTTTAATGAATTATTCTCTTCAACAACAGATTCTTTGACAATTAATCATGACTTGAACATGAGAGAAGTGATGAAATACAATCGAGAGCACATTGATCTGTCTTTCGTCATCAACTTCATTCATATCACTCAGACGTAAGTGCAAGTGCAAAGCAATCATGTAGTAAAACATGTTAACTTTATGATATAAATTCAAAGATCTGCAAAAACAACAAGCATGCATTCAAATGAATGAGAATATATTTCTTAAAGTCTTGCGATTTTGAAAACGCGATCTAAGCTGTACAGACATCGACGATAAGAAAATTGACAAAGATGCAGATGCAAATCAAAATGTGCAAATAGAGAATATGATATGAATTTTACTACTTATACAAGCGTTGAGAATATATTGACAACTTCATGTTGAAAGAACGATTCAATATGAAGAATTTCAATGCAATCAGATAAAAATGAGAAAGATAAATCTTCTTCACTTCTTGAAACTACAGACAGAATAACATACTTACTTTTCTTCATTCACAAATCATTCAAGTCATAGAATTGATAGTGATGAAGCATTAACTTCATTTTACTTATATGAAAGTCAATTTCTTTCATGAGAAGCTTGATGATAAACATCTGCTTATTGAATCTCAGAAATTTTCTCAGAATTTCAAGATGAAATGTTTATCAAATAAGTTATGATCAATGATTTGTTTTTGCATAAAGAGCAGTTTTACAACAATGTTAAAGTCAAATCTTGAATTGATTCTGATTCTGCTGTCTTTGATCTTGATATCAAATTGACAGAGTGAATTCGCAAAGACATTGACATTTGTGTCACGTCTTGACATCAAACTGTATGTGAATCATCACTCTGAAAAGAACAAGCTTCTTTTAGAAGATCGCTTGCTGTTTCAAGATTGAAAGAAGATAAAAACAGATGAAAATGAGATCGACGTGACAGTAACAACTTTCATAAAAGAACAGAAACAACTTGTAATGTTGATTGAATTGAAGTCGTACGAGACACATGTGAAGCATGTCATTGTCAATCAAAAAGATGTTTGAAATAAAATTAACAGAAGTAAAAGAAGAGTAACTTTGTATGATTCACGAACATGCTGAGATCGAATACTAAAAGATGAATTTCACATGAAGAAGAGCAGAGATTTTAAAATCATAAGCATTTTACGAGCATTCAAACGTTGCATGCACTTCATACTGTGAGTCTATTCGAGCACATCTTTTGAGATCTCATCAGATGATTTAGATCACTATGTGAAGATTCTGAAGTGCTCTGATGAATGAAAGAATGAACACATTCTAAAGTTAAGCAATTCAGAGAAAGTACTGTCATGAGACAAATCGATGTTCAACGCATTAAAATGTAAGCATGATGTACAGATGAATGATGAACTGCAGAAAATTGCAAGAAAATTTGATAAACTTCTTACTCTTTTTATGATTCAACGTTTATCATCAATGAATTGATTCGACGCTCTCTGTATGAAGCTATCTTCTCATGAGATGCAAGATGTGAACTGTTCAATCATTGAGAAGTATAAAGAGATGCATGCAAAACTCAAGAGTAAAACTGCAAAAAGTGTAAAAGAAGAGCTGCAAATACGTGTTGATGACTGAGTATCAGACGACAAGAAGAAATCAATGTCTGTGTTCTTTTTCTTTGACTTTGTTCAGATCTCATGACAGATGAGACTGTGTATTACATTCTTATATCTTGTTGAATTGAAGACAAAGCACAATTTAATGTTTATCTGAACTGAACTTGTTCGTAATAAATGATTGACAGTCGTTGATAACTGTTTCTACGATGATAATATCAAGAAACTGTATGAATCAAGCAGCAAGTTACAGCAAATCATGAAGATATTGAACAAATTTATAGTCATCGAAGATGATCAGAAAGAGAGAATTCTGATAATGTTCTTCTCTTTGATCATAGCGAAGATCATCTGATTAATACATCTACTTGAATTCTCTCGATCATAATTTCTATGTTTTGCATCATGCATGATGTTTTCAACTTGTTGAATGTTGAGTATATCTGTCTCTTTACTAACAACGAGTTAGTATCTTATCAAGATTCATGAAATGAACGTCACATTCTTTCATAGCAATCTAAGTCTTGAAAATCAACAGAGCTTAATCAATAGTTTTCAAGACATGAAAGAGAATGATTTTGATCTCAATATTCTGATTGAAACTACTGAAGTTCTAAAGACAGATTACACTCTTCATCATGCATTTCAAGTGATACTGATGAAGCTCAACTATATGATTTGAATGAAACAGCAGACTTTTTTTCAAATCAGTAAATATGATTAAATCGCGAAGAAGATGTGAGCATATCAATTTTATACTTCAAAATTCGATGTTGAGAGACTTATTAAAGATCATCAGACGTGATGTCAGATCTTTCAAAATTATACATATGATGATAGTAGAATGAAAGAAATGAGTGATGAGAAGATGAGAAAGAATAATCAGATAATAGAGACTGTGTGAGAGACTTTAGTTTAATGCTTTTGCTTCATAGTCTGTTAACTGTTATCAACAAGTCGTTGTTAGTTATTTCAGTCAAAAGAAGTAATTGTTGACAGCAGAAGCATAGACATGATGACATAAGTAATAAGATGCTGTGTTTTGAAAATACTGAAAATGCGAGAAAAATAACATCATGTGTATATTTTCACTGTCGTAGAAATATGACAATTTATCATTTTTTATTCTGATTATTCAGATGATTTATCTTGTCAAATGATAATTTATCATTTCTTACTTTGTTTTTACATTAGCAATGTATTTTCTAGATATTCTAGAAATCATTAGAATCAAACTCATGCAAAACTTACAACGCGATTGTAACATAACTAAAGTTACATCTTTTTGTATTCATCAGATTATTATCATCAAGTCTTTCAACTATTAACACAGCTTTCGTGATCACACTCTGTAATAATCATAGAATTCAAGTGTAATAAAAATCATTAGTCTGTCTTGAAATCAAAATAACAGCATTTTATTTCTGCGCATTCTTCATTGCATAGACAACATTGCATCTGTATTGCATTCATGTTTCTTTTAAGTCTTTGATGCTCTTCAAGATTCACTGCAATTCTGTTGCATAAGAAAAATCAACATGTTCAGTACGAGATCTTCAATGATTTTTTACAATGAATTGCAGCAACATAACTAAATCAGAAAGATGATGCAGAAAGACTTAATGATTGACAACAACAAATAAAGTGAGATCATAATAACAATGAAGAAGAAGATGATATCTTCAAAGATATATGACATAAAACTTGATAGTGAGCTGACAAAGAAAAAGCTTCGAATGATGACTGCAAAGATTATCGTCATCTTCAATAAAGAGATTGAAAGCATATCACAGAATTGACTGCACAAGACATTGATGATCATGACTCAGCAACTGAACAACAACAAAAGACGAAGAGCACAACATTGAGAGCAAACACATGAAAACATTCAGTATCAAAGAAAGTTGCAAAAAGAGATTAAAGATGACAATGCTGATCAACTATCGTTGATGTCGTGAAATGTTACAACGTTGCTGACAATAAAAAAATCAGATAATCAAACATCATTGATGAGTTCTATTAACTTAATTATGAATAAAAGACAAGAAGAAATCAATCTGCTGAACATGCAATTTGAAGAGTACAAAAGATTATTGATCGAGAAAAGAATTTACGACATGATGAAGAATAGAATTCTTTATGATAGTGAAAATATGAGACGAATTGAGATTGAAAATGAGCGATGCTGACAGACTGCGCTGATAGAGATGACAGCAAAGAACTGCTGTCGCTTTCAGTTCATCATTAATCGACTCTCTTCAGATCAGTAACTAGAAAATTGTAAAGATTATATTAATTCATTCACTGACTTTGAAAGTAGTAGAATCAATCTTCACTACTTCAACATCTGAGAATACACTCAAGTTATCAATCAAACGTCACAAACTGCAATCACGAAAGATCTTGAAAAGAGATGCAATAACTAAATTGAGAAAGACTACACGCATGCAGAACTTGAGAATGAAAATTCAAGAAGAGTAGAAGAATAATTGAAAGCACACATTGACACTCTGATTTCATTAACAGCAAAGATCGTGTCTGTGCTATATAAGTTCATAAAGAAGATTTCATGATTGATGAGCAAAAGTTCTATTACTTTTTAAATTAACAATATTCGCAACGTTTCAGTTCTAAAGCAAAGTCTTTGATACATCGTCAGCAAAAACTTGCTCTTTAGCAACAAAGATTTTGCAAAGAAGAAGTGATTGATACTCATGAAAGAGACACTCGATCATCAAGAGATCTCTCAGTAAACATTGCTCAATCTTTGTCAAGATCTTCAGTGATGAGATTGTCATTTGCAACATTTGCTCTACAAACTCTTCATTCAAGCACGATTACTTTTTTGAACGAAGATCATGAGCAATTTCATTGACAAAATGAGATTTCTGTTAATGTTAAAGAGCTTAAATAAATTGATGCAATTATGAATAGATTGATTTTCAACGCTCTAAAATGCAAGCAGAATGTTAAGATGAACGACGATTTACAGAAAATCATCAGAAGATTTGATAAACTTCTCACTATGCTCATGATTCAATGATTATCATTCATGAATTGATTTAACACGTTGTGTATGAAACTATCTTCTCATGAAGTGCAAGATGTAAACTGTCTCATTGTTGCAAAGTATAAAGAGATGCAAGCAGAACTCAAGAACAGAACTACAAGTGTGAAAGCATACTCAACAATAAACTGAGAATCAAATTTGAATATTAATAATGATTTCAAGAATAGAAGTCTCTGTCACAAATGTTGCAATTCTTCAGATAAATTCTAAGTAATCAGCTGTTTTCATGTCTACTGCAGAGAATGTCTTAATGCTCTTGTCTATAAAGTCATTAAGCATGACAAAGAGCAAACTGCATGTTTAAATTGCAGCAGCATTTACATCGAGTTTCAATTGTGCAACGAGTTAAAAGAATTGCAGATGAATGTCAAAGACAGTGAGAGAACTTTCTCACGCACTCGCAAAGATCTTGAACAAGATCTTAAATGAATCAATTTCAATGATTCAATTCTTTTATCTTTGAAAATGACAACGATGCAAATGCAAATTGAGCTGTGATTGATAAAGAAGTTGAACAAGAAAATCATCATCTTCACTCAGTTTCACATGCTGTAAGCTCTCATCGTGTCATGAGTTCTTTGACTTGAGAACAAGTTAATTGCAAAATAGCATGAAAGTGCTGAATTATTTCTTTCAACAACGTGATTGAGTCTTTGTCAACTATCACGACAAAATGAGTCAGAAAGTTCGCGATCACGTCATCATCATGTTTTGTGACAATTCAATCACGAAAATCATAATTGTTTCTTTCAAATGCAATGATGTTAAACTTAATCTCATCATGATCTTACACATCATCTGCGTCAATCTGTGATGAAACAGCAGCATGAAACAACAAGTCTTCTGTCACGTCTTTTGCATTGATTAGTTCTTTGAAATCTTCATCACTCATCATGTCATTTAAAACAACGTTAACAAGAAATTGATCTTGCACATCATCTGCGTCGATTTGTGATGAAACAGCAACGTGAAACAACAAGTCTTCTGTCACGTCTTTCACATCAATTAATTCTTCAAAATCTTCATCACTCATTTTGTTATCAAGAACAGCATTGATGAGAAATTGCAAATGCTGCAGAACAGCAAGTGTAAGATCATTGATGTTGTCATTGACAACATCAAGATGCTGAATCAGCTGAGCTTAATGAAGTTGATGCAACTGTTTGAGTCAATGAGCATTGAAGAGAATAAGAAGTCATTTATTCTAATGAATGAGAGCGAAAAGAATGAAAATGCTAATGAAAGAGCATCAGCGATGAGAAGTTGTGAGTTGAGAATGAGAAAGATGTTGATTGTGATTTCATGAATTTAAGCTCTTTTTTTCTTCTCTTTTTCTTCTTTTGACACATCGTTTCTTTCACATCACTACTTTCTTTTCGCTTTTTTTCTTTTCTCACTCTCTAGTACTTCTCGATCAGCAACAAACACGTCGTTTGCACACTGCACGCATGCACACATGCACGCACTCAGCTCAGCTGATTCAACTTCACTCACATAAACGACATTATTCATCTTATTCTGTATTTTACTTGAATCAATGAAATTCTTCTTGAACATCTTGATAGTTTCTGTACATGAAACGCAAAGAAACTTGAAGAATGAGAAGAATTCTTCTACTCAATTCTAATCATTCAATGATGCTTTTTCATCAGATTTCTGCAGACTATAAAGTTTTGAAACAGATGATTCTTGATGATCTGAACTTCATCAAGCACGATACGATGAAAATAAACTTGATGAAAGATATCATGATTCTTCTTATACATCTTCGTTCATCATTCTCGTCTACGAAGTCATCAAGCATGATGAAGAGCAAACTGCATGTTTAGATTTAACTGCGACATCATGTACATTGAGTTTTGATCGTGTAACGAGTGAGATTCAGAGTTCTTCAGCAATAAAATGCACAGTTCGCGTTCTCAGTTTGCACATGCAAAGACAAATTATTGTAAATCTCTTGAAATTTATCTTGAGTAATCAAAGTTCTTCAGCAATAAAATGTGAAGTTCACATTCTCAGTTTGCACATGCAAAGATAAATTTATCGTAAATCACTCAAAATTTATCTTTGATAATCAGAGTTCTTCAGCAATAATATTCATAATTTGCATTCTCACTTTGCATAATGTGCGAAGATAATTTATCAAATTTCATCTGAGATTTATCTTAGATAGTCAACTTGAACTCAGAGTTCTTCGACAATAAGATTCGCAGTTCGCATTCTCAGTTTGCATGTGCAATGATAAATTATCACAAATTTTCAAATCTATCTACACTTTTGAGTAAGTCATGAAAATGTTATCACAATCTCAATGCAACGAAGTTAAAACATGAATCTGACAAAGTAGATGAGCACTAAGATGTTAATCTACTCATTCTTAGTCAATAATTGAACATAGTAGTGTCAACAACAACAGAATTACACGCTTTCAGAGATTGCATATCTTCAAGTACGCGTCGTGTCTTTTTCTTCTTCACTCTTTTTTTCTTTTATTTCAGAACTCGATTGCATTCATCAATTCATCATGTATCAATCATTATTTCGCGTCGTCTTTTAAGTGAATTGTCATGACAAGTAATAAGAACAAGAAGAACTTGAACACTGCGATTGATAGTCAGATGCATAACATGTATTATGAATTATTAACATGCAGTTAACTGATTCAATAATCATGTTTAGTTCATTTATCAACGAAGTGTCAAAAGAAGAGTTGAGAAAGCAAGTAACAATCTCAACATATTATTGAAAGAATTTGAATTCAGATCTAAAAGACAAGAACGTGAGTTTTTCAACATGTTAAACAGCTTGAATGATGATTTATCATCTTAAAAACAGTGATCTGCAGAATGATTGCAGAAGAAGACAAAATCAATGTCAATATCATCATGTATATTCTCAGTTAATATGATTTCAACATAGTTCATTAGAATCATTCAATTTTTCAAGAACATCTTGTCAAAGAAAAAGATGCATCAGTGTAAACAGCATTCTCACTCGTTGTTATCAATCTTGTCATCTTCTCAGCTCAATGAGCGAATCTCAAAGTTTCAAAGATCAACAGAATTTTCATCAAGTTCTCTTGCATTGAGTTCATAATACAACGCAGCACAGATTGATGATTCAGATGACAACTCTAGAGAAATTCTTTAAGCAGAATTCAGACGATGATCGAGAACAGTCTCTGCTGCAGCTCATGTCAATGTGCTTAAATACATAGAACTCATTCTATTGACAACGATTATGACGTGTGAAGTAGAGAAGAGCATAACATCATGATTAAAGCTGCAATGAATTTTCTTGAGTAATCTCATGCGTAATTTCTGAAACAGAGATTGCACACATCAATTAAAACACAAATCACGAACGAACTACTTTGTCGCGAAAAGATTAACAATAGACGAAGCTCAAAAGATAATGTGCAATTCAAATCTTGTCATATCATCAATAAATTGAACTATGTCATCAGATTGTTAATTAATGATAACTTCATCAGTTCTGATATTGAAAAAATAAACATCTTCACAAACGTGATGCGTTGACTGACATGTACTTAGTCTGAAGAATGTCATTTTCTAGCTTTGATGATCGTGAAGATCACTGCTGTCTCATTTTTCAATCAAGAAAATCATAGTCTTGATCAACTATCAAACACGAGAATCATGTTTGCTGAGCTGAAAGATGAAATCATGATACTCATAGCAATCGCGATTCAACATATCATCAGCAAATGAACAAGTGATCAGAAGAAGATCGAGAAATGAGAAAAGACTGCAGTAGAAAGTATAACATCTCAACTGTCAATGTTCTCTTGTGCTTTATCTTTAAAACGATTGAACAATGATTGATTAACATGCAACAGTAACACATAAGCGAATGATCAAGAGTTGATGAAAGCAAATTGAGACTTGAAGAAATTTGATATTGAGCATGCTGCATGAACATGTCGTAAGTCATGTTGAATATCACGAAAACGACGTATTCAACAGCATCTTTGCGATGTATAATCTCAATTTCAATCAGATAAATGATCTACTGACTATTAACGCGTCTTGAAAAATCATCAAAGAATGTTCTTTCTCTTCTCTCACTGATTCAAGATACTCGTCAATGTATTCTATGAATGAAATCTCTAGTTTCATAAGAAATCAAACATCGCAGCTTGAAAAGTCAAACAACACAGAAATCGCGACAGAAAAGACAAAGAATACAACAAATCAATCAGAATCAATGAATAGCAATGAAAATGAAACACTTCAAGAAATATTGAATAATGAACAGAATCAAAATCAGAAGAATAATTCAGATGTGAGCATTCATTTTTCAGCTACAGAAATGAGCAATAACTAATGCAAGATAAATGTTTGAAGAATTTGAAGACATAACTGAAGTCAAATTTGATCAGATTTCGCTCGACAAAGTCAGAGATACATATCGATTACAAACATTGAAGATGAAAGATAATCGAAAGATGAGCTACGCTTGATTATTCAACAACTTTCGCAAGCAGCTGAAGATAAACACTAAGACTCTGTATTATCAAAGAGCAAATGAAAGTGAATGTGTACTGATGTTTGAAAACGAGTATCAGATTTTTCTGAAGAGAGTAGAGAAGAAATTGAATGTCAATGTTGACATTCAACAAGAAAGTAAGAGCAATTATATAGAACTCAAGTGATAGTAGTAGAATATTTTGTATATGAACAATGAACACAATCATGAGTTGCTTTGATGCTTTTAGTTCTATTGATTGCGAGTAACTTATACAACGTGCTTGCAAGAATGAAGAATCGTACAAGACACTATAAAATACACAAGCTTGTCTTCAAGAAACTAAAACTTTTGAGCAATGTACAACATAATGTTTCAATGCAACAACGAGATAAATCTGAATAAAATATCTCAATTTATCTATCATGAAATAATGACGTGATAAGTATTTGTCAAGAAACGTGCACAGATTACAAATTTCACATACTGATAATAACGAGCGTTGAATGTGAACACTGATCAGATGATACACATTACGCATTGTATTATTTGAGCATAAAAAGCAAATGACTGTCATCAAGAGTTACAAGTGATTGTAGCTAGCTATTAATTGTTGATGAGTGACTATTAAAGCTTGTGAGCTAAATGCTCGACTAAACAAATATTTTTGACTGATGCTAGCTTGATGAGCTTATAGTTAGTTTTAGCTGATTTCATCAAATGATTGAAGTTGTCACTCTTGCAGCACTTCTTTCTCTGCGTTGATAACACGTTCGCTTGAATTCATTTCAAGATCTGTGTTGTCAACTACAAATATGAATCACGATATTGAAATGCATCTCTGACATCGCTTTAGTGATTTTAAGTGCTCTGAACGTCTCAACAATCATTTGCGATGATAAGCAAAGACATTTTCGACGACTGTATATGTCATAAGTTTTGACTGTGTTATGTAAAAACACATCTTTGAATCTCTATTGATTTTCTTCTTCACTTCTTCATCACATATGTAATAATTTTAGAAATATGTCTTGAGCGAACATCTCAGATCAAATGCTGATTGTCGATCACAGCATTTAATGATGCAGCAGATCTTTCGTCAAATTCTCTTTGAATGATTCTTCAACTCTGTTAATTTTGTTGTCATCTTTGCGTTCATTGTCTTGAGATTTTTATCGTTTATCAGATATGATCGTGATATCATTGCAGAACTTATGCATGCTCATTTGAACTGCAAATTATACAACGAGACATTGCATTTTTGAACTGTTTTTGTTGTCAACTTTTCGAAGACTTTGTGCTACAGTTTCATTTACTGATGAACTTTATATCAACTTCAGAGTGATCGCAAATGAAAGTCTTCTCTTGTCATCAACATTATATGTAGTTTCTTGATCATTCTTTCGACGCTAGTAGCTTTGATAGTGAAACAGATGTATTCATGAATTCAAAGTTCTTTATTCTCTGAGATAAGTTGAGTGATAATAGAAGCTCAAGACGAAAGACAGTATTGATAAAAATCGCAGGTTTTTCTACTACTCATCATTGAGCAGTTCTCGCTACGTAGCAATATCATGAAGAGAAGTCAGACTTTCAAGAAAATTCACGAAAATATGTCAAACAAGATCTCAAGTGAATCACGACAGCTTCTCAATCGCAATACTGACATTAGCAATGAAAGACTTTTCATCATATTGACATCAAGCAAATCATTGATCGACGATTCGAATGATTTCAGAGTGCTTTACACATTCAGCTTATCAGAAATTCAAGTGAGAAACAAGAAAGAAAATGAAGAAGAAAAAAAGATGATTCTTTGCATGAAAAAAGAGATCGATGATGTTTCTGATGAGACTAGATGCTCTCTTGATTGTTCTATCTTTTGTCGCTCTTTACTCTTCTTAGTTTGTTCTGATCTTATGCTACAGCTTATATCTCTGAAAAGTTTTCACATTTCAACAATTCACGTTCATTCATGTGCTGCTTCTACATGTCATCATCGCTGAACTGATGTCGTCGAATGACACACTTCATCAAAGATCTTCTTGTCAAGAACGAGAATCTTGAATCAATTGTGCTAATGCTGAAAACGAAGTAATCTCAAATGATTGATTGTATAGAGATCAAATGAGTGAAGTTTTGTGCATGACAGAATCAATCAGAGAAGTTAATAGTAGAAGTCAAAGAGATGAAAAATACAGCGAAGCTAGATTATGATCATTGTAAGAAATACAAATAGCAAGATGTGAATGAGATTATCAAGAATTAAAGCTGATGACATTCAGAACTGAAGAGAAGTTCAAGAGTTGTACGTCATAGATGAGACTTATGTAGAGCACGTCTCTCATCTACGATACTGCTACTTTCAGTACTGTCATTTTCAGTATCATCATCTTCAGTACTCTCTTTGACAGCATTTTCTTTCACTTATGTCGTTGACACAATCTCGAAGTTCAATATCAGAGTTTACTTTCTTCATGATTATGTATTTTTCTCATGAAGCACACATTAGACATAGTCTTTCGATAGAAATAATATTATCTCATTATGTGAAATGATTTGAAAGAAGAGTAGCGTTCGACGTCGAGTCTTGCGCGCACAGAAAAGATGAAAGACTATGATAAGTAAAGATTCATTTTATTTGCGACTAGATAGCATCTTCACTCTCAAATTTTGAGAATTCTACGATCGATTGAGACTTTTTCATCTTCATTTCTATTTTTGAGACGACTTCATTTCTCATTCTAGAACTTTCATAGACTGTCTTGAAAGCAGATTCATGATTGATCTAATATTCATAAGAAGAGTCTTACATCTGCAATTCTTTCTCGTCACATGTGTGTGTTCATCAATTCATTGTAATTCTCAATTGAGAAACAATCAATCTTGAATAATCTTTACTCTTTGAAAGTTAGTTCTTGTAGATGCACTTGAATCATGATCATGTTGATTTCATCACATACATGAAACGTCTTGCAAAAGTTCTCTCTCAATCTCTTCGATCACGCAGCTTTCAACAGAATCATAAGAATCTGTTGAATCAACGAGAAAATTGATTTCTTCAGAGTTTTGCATTCATGACAAATTCTATCTCATTATCTTCTTCAATAAGATCTGCTTCAGTCACTCAAGCTAGAGATGTGAGAAAATCTCAAAGTCAAAAATTTCTTCAGACTTTCAATGAAAATGACTCTGATGTTGCTCTCAACACATCATTTAACACTAAATCTTCAAAGATCGTCAATGAAAGAAGTGACAGTGAGCACAAGCAAGATGAAAAAGAAGTGCAGAATGAAGAGAGCTGTCTAGAATTGTGTCATCTATCAAAACGCAGATCAGATGTTGAAAAGTTGCTGAAAGTCGTGATTGACATTCGCGAAGATTTCAATGATACTCTGATCATCGTGAATACTGCAGTTCTTGATATCATCAGTCTGAAAAGATTGCTAGATTGTGAAGTGAAATGAGAACATGATGTGTTACATTGTACTCAAGAGAACGCAAGCTCTGATACTGAAATAATACTGCTTAGTGAAATAAAAGATGAATTATGTTTCTGCGAGACTGCATTGCATGTCAGATGAGCTGAGACTGAATCAGCTTTCAAATGTTATGAGATGATTGCAAAAGTCTGTGAGATTTACGACGTTTAAAACGTTTAAAACGAAAGAGCAGACGAAAAGAATGAAAATGCAGAGTTTGTTGTCTGATTCAATATTAAGACGAATGCTGACAATATCAATAAAGTGATCAAACATGAACATTCTCAAACTTGACAGCGTTGTCTTTACAAGATCATAAGCGATGCAGTAGCGAAGCTCTAAGAAATAGCACATCTTCTTGAAAAACTTCACGAACGAAAGACTGCAGTGACGAGAAAAGTAGTCAATCATTGCTTGACGAGATTTGTATGACTTCAAGCGAGATCAAACAACAGCGAGTAAATCAGCGAGAAAATCTGAAGCATGATTTTGAGAAGAGAAAATGAAGAGAGAGCAAGAGATGATGTTGTCGTTGCAAAGAATGAACAGAATCGACGAAAGAATATCAATGCAAGAATCGTTATTGCGATCATTCGCGCTGTAATGACTGCAGAAAGTAAAATGTCTTCTCAAGAGCTTAATGAACTTTAAACTTTCTTTCTTTCTGTCTTCTTGATATGCGAAGAGACTCAGATCATTTGTGTAGATAATAGATTATGCAATGAAATCTATCATCAAGAGATTGAGAGAATGTATGTATGTCAGATATGTCGCTGAAAACGAGTCAGATCTTGCATTTTTCAATTGATGAGAATCACAAGTCTTAAAACTTTGAAAAGCGTGAATGAGTCGAGCATAAGCTCGTCATCGTTTTTCAGTTCAAAATCTCATCAACAAGATTACTTCAAAGCTTTCACGAAATTCTGAAAGTAAATTTGAGCTAAATTACGTGATAAATCATACATAGATTGAAGAAGTTGATCATCTTCACTTCGAATTTGAAGACGCTTTTCTGTTTTGAGAAAAAAAGACTCATTAAAGTATCTGCATCTCTGATTTTCACTCTGCGCTTGAGATGAAAGAGCGACTCAGAGATAAAGCATGTCTGTTGAAACTGAGCTTATATACAACGACAAAGAACATTTCATTCGATTTTCATTTTCAACTTCGCTTAAACAATCTTACGTTTTGTCTGATTCTCTGCTGAATATTCACAGTGCAATGAAATCGATCAATAGTAAGTCAGTAGCAACGTTTATTTGACAGTAAAAGTAACAAAGACGCAGATTTCATCTTCGTGTCATCACTCGTCAAGTATCAATGAACAATCAACGATTCTTACGTGTTTCTCACATCGTGACAACAGAATGATTGAGAAACAAGATTTCGATCGAAGCAGTACACTTTGTCAGATTTTTGTATTCAATCAACATCGTTCAACAGAATTTTGATGATTCAACATCTAAGAATCTTGTCATTTGAATTCTTCAACTTTGTCTCTCAATTTGAGTCTGTTGATTACGCAGTGTGATCAACACAGTCTTTGACTGTCAAATTTTTCTCAAAAGAGCACATTGATAAATGCTTTGACGAAGTTGTTGAAAAAAAGTACAATGCAACGATCACTGCGATAGATGTGATATTCAATATGAAACTTTGATGACTAAATCAGATACAGAAGCACTCTTATCAAATACTTGAATTTCTGTCTCATGAACTTCTGCACACTAGTCAATGAAGACAAGAGCGAGATAATGCTGAAACATAGATAGATATTGTGCAAAACGACAATCGTTTTCTTATCGTGTGTCTGTCTGATCGTAAAGTTCATCTCTTTCGCTGTTAAACTCATTCTCGTGCAAAATATGACTTCATCTTTCTGCATGCATGATCGAAATCTATCATCTAAATGTCTTTATTCTTTGCTGTTTCTTTTGAGTCTCAGACTAGTGATTCAGTCTTTCATCTTTCATTTGAATCAGACATCTAGCTTCTTGTTAGCTCGATTTGAAGATGACAAATGAATGAATGATCTTTCAGTCTCGTCTTTTATAATGAGACTCTTCTTCTTCTTATCATAAGAGATCTCTAAGATTTCATATATTCTTCACATAAAACGACAAATTCTTCACATCTCTGACTTAATCACTTCTTTTCAAACTCATTGAACTGAAGCATGACTTTTAGCAAAGCTTTTGAGACTATAAAGTCTGCAGATTCGATGAAAGACAATTCAATAACGAGTATCATGCAATTGTCTGTCAACATTCTTGAATCATTCATTTCAGACTATTCGATTATCTTGAAGTTTCTGCTCAATGTGCTAAACTTCGATATCATTATCATTGTGTTTATCGATCTTCTGATCTTTGAACTCTTCACTTCTTTAAAATTTCTTGATTAACATGCATACGCTGTCTTCAAGAAGTACTTTACATGCTTCATCAGCATTGATTCTGACGATGACATCTATAATCACATCATGAAGTGACTTAATGATCATAAGATATTCATTAACTTACGTAGCTTGATAATCAAGACTGAACAGAAGCATGTCTGAGACTTTCATGATTTGAACACGACAGCGAATGAACTGAATTCAAACACTTTCATCAACTTTAGTAATTGAGATTTCAAAGTTTCTTCAATATTTCAGTTCTACTTTGATCGTCATATCTTCTTTCATCAAGATCGATATTTTGAGTTTCGTTGCTTTGTTAAACAAATTATGAGAGATAGTGATTTTTGTGAAGCAGAGAGCATTCAACTTATCTGTATTGAACGCTCATTTCAATCTATCAAAAATCTCATGAAGAACTGTCGTAATCATCATCTGAATAAGAAAATCACTCTTACTGTTGTACGCAGATCGATAAGTAAAGAGAATAGAAAAAAACACAATATGTGACAAAAAGTTGCAACAAGATCTTCTAGATTTATGCACATGATTGTCTTGAATCACGATGAGAAGACTCAAGTTCTGAAGAATATAAATGAGTATCTGCATTCAGTCACTCTCAGATGATACGTCGATCGTGATATTTCTTATCGTCATGAGTATCTGTTTCATGAAGTAAGTATAATTCTATCTCAAAGATCACTAAATGTCTTTTACTCTTGCTGATGTTTTCAAAAGTCTTCTGAGACTGACAAATTCAGTTTTGTCTGAGTCATCGCTGACGTTTTCGATCTTGATATTTACTGCATCTCGCTTGCGAATTGAACTCTTACAGAGAAACACTTGAGAATAATGTTCAGTTCACTGTCTTCATGCTGTGTAGTTCTGCTTGAAGATATCAACAGCGTCAATCTGATTAAACGTCAAGAAGAAGACGAAAAATTCGTCAAATCAGTCAACGACTCGATCGCGAAAATTGACGTCGAACTTAGCAAGACTCTTAAGAACGCTTCGAAGAACAACGAGAAAGATAGAAAAAACAAGAGAATCAGCTTGTTCAATCTTCTCAACGCTATTGATGATGTGACTTCGCACGAAGAAAGAGTTCTAATGATGACAATCAACTGTTTTGAAAAGCTTGACGAAGCTTTAATTCAATCAAATCGTATAGATATTAAAGTTGAATTTATCATGATCACACGTTCTCAAATCTTCGAGCTCTTCACTTGCATGTACTTTCTCAATGACAACTCTTCAAGACTTATTGCTACTTTCAGTAAAGAAATTTTCAGACAACAACAACAACAATAATAACAACAACAACATGTCAATGATCTTCTTGCTCAGAAATCTGTCGTTCTTCAGTTCTGCGTCAACAAGCTCATGCTCATTGATTCTCTCATTCTCATCAAGAGTGTCAACGATCTTGTCATCATTACGTCTTTCAATAGCTCTTTTCTCAGCGCAGCTGTCACACTTGCGTCGATGAAGTTGAAGAATGTGACAAAAGACTTTGCGATTAAGTTGTTGAAGAATATGCTTACGTCAATCGAGATACAGAAATATTTTCTCACATGAAAGAAGAATTCACGAAGAGCGCTGAAGAAGATGAATGAGTGAAGAAATCAATTGATTGAGACGAAGAAGTTGAAAAGTAAATTGAGTTCTGCGCAGTAATCGAAGACGAAGAAGAGTGAGAGAGCATGAATAATGTTGAGAAAATCGATACAGTAGAATTTGTATTTAATTACAGATCTATTTACATTAGTCATTCTTCATCTTGAGTGTGATATGCAAGATAGCACGATGTATCTGCATTGACGTCTATCTGTTTCTCGATAAGACTACAGACTTTTCATCTGATGAAATGTATTGAATCATGAGCTTCATACTACTTTCAAGTTTTGTCAGTTATATCATGTTTGATATTGAATCTAATCGTAACAACGTTTTGAATTGACATTTATTCATGATTATTGTATGATAATAAGAACTGAATCTCAACTCAATACGATTTTCTGTTGATTTTGACTTGACTAATTCAAGACTAGTAAGACGTTTGTCATTCATCAATGACTCGTTTTATTCTTTTTCTTTCTGAACAACAATAATCTTCGTCAAAGCATAACATCTAGAATCATTGTTTCTTTGCTACACATGCTTTGCTACATATCAGTCGATCTTGCGATTTATAATTTCGTTTGATGTCGCGTTCTCTTCAGAATGAATATTGAGATGAATCTGATTTGAGACGATGATAACGAGTTCAAAGTATTCGCACAAGCTCAAAGCAAAGATTTATCTCTTATCTTCAGATATTCTCTGAATTCAAAGCTTTCTCAGAGTCTTTCAAGTCGTGTTGTAAATTGCTACTATAATCTGTCATTAAAGAACGCAAGCGAAACATTCTCTGATCGAGCTGCGATGCTCAAAGCGCTTTATTTCTCGATATGTTGAGTGTGAGATCAGTGCGCGATGCACTCTTTTATTTCGATGTCGAACATCACAGTTGAGATCTACGAGAATTCAGAACGACAGAATCAATGACGTATATTGCATGAGAGCTTGTACAAGCAATACATCAAGTCATTGTTATCAATAAGCAGTCTGTTTCAAAGCAAAGAAGCGAAGCTGCAAGTCTATTATATCATTGATTATTCAAGTCTCGTTCAGATTGATCATCTTGAGAGAAGAGATAGAACTGCGATTGTACGCTGCTCTTCAGACTCTGACTCACTTCATGTTTTCAAAGATGTTGACTTTGAAACGTTTTTAGAGTCTCGTGCTGATTTTGAGCATTGAAAAGATGTGTGTTATTATGAGATTTGAATCATTTTCTCGTCATCTCAACACTCAATTATAATTTCTTTCGCAGATGTCTTCATCATCGTTCAAAAAATCGAGAATGATCATCAAGTCTTTGTCTGTGACACTCTATACTCATTTATAAAGCATGACACGTTAGATGATCAGATCAAGAACATCAAGACTATCGAAGCACGTCTAGCGTTGAGAAACAAAGCAGTATGATGTTTTCAGATGACTTCAGCTATTGCTCACATTCATTTCACGACTCACACATTTCACATGAACATCAAATCGATCAATTTCGTCTTAGATTCTAATCAAAACTTGATTTTGATAGACTGAAAACAAAGTGAGACATCGCTTTACACTCTCGCACTCGAAGCTAACGATTCTTGAAACGTAAAAGAGACGAAAGTTGAGTCTTCGTCTTCTGATGACGCAGACTATGAAAAAAATGATGAATACGATTGCAATGTATGTCATGACACTGAGCAGGTGTGAGAAGTACCTGAAAGGTCGAATCTGATCTCGATATCTGCGTTCGCTCAAACTGATGTCTTCTCGTGCTATGAAACTCAGTTTTGAAATACCTGCGTTGTTCTTAGACTTGTCATGTGCTCTCATGTATGACATTCTTCACTCTGTTGCGACTTGAGTAAAGACAGAGAAGTCGATTGTCATGACTTAGCTAAAGTTTTAAAGCATGTTACATGACATGCATGTTGATGCAACACGTCAATGACTATAATTGAGTGCTCATCTCTTGAGTTAGATATGTCGACTTTTAGCATTAGAATGACTGAGCAGAAGCGTGAACGTCTTTCAAATCTTACTAGAACAAGCAGATTCAATGTCAAAGCATGATCGCGACTTATAAAGGTTTGAACTATTTCTTGCACAACTATTCGAACACAAAGTTTTCAATGTAAATGTCTTTCGTCTCTATTGCTTTCACTTTCATTGTCTTCACTTTCTCTTCGAGCTCTCGAGATTTGAGCAGTTTCATCTTGATTCATTGTTCAACTTTCTTCTTAACTTCAAATTCAAAGATAATAACAGTTTCTTGAACGATGATAAAGACGAGACGAGCATCTGATATGAATCTAGAAATGATCAGTTCAAGAATTCGTAGACGACATTTATTCAAATTACTCACAATTCTCTCTTCTTTATTGTCAGCTCGACGAAAGTAACGTTTTTTGTTTGAAGTTCTTCTAAAGAGATCTCAAACCAGCTCGTTGACGCAGGCTTGACACAAAGAGAGTGAAGATGAAAGTCTTCGTGAAACACGATCTTTGAATTGATAGATCATAGTTGAACAAGAAGAGTCATCTGACTTTCTGACTTTCGAAGAAGAGTTTCAAAAAGTGCAGTACGCGTGATTGAGATCGCAATCAAACGCTTTCAAGACTCTCAGCTCAGGTCATTCGATGACTGACTTCGCAATTCTGCGCACACGCTGACAAGATAAGTTAATTGTTTGATTTCATCTTCTTACATGTCTTTTTCACTTATCTCATCATCAATCATGCTGAGTCAACAGAAAGTTAGGTCATCTTTTGTGTCAAACGAATAGCTCGTCTCTATGATTTTGTCAACTCGCTTTTTCACGACTTTGTTGAACACTCAGAAGAATTCCTTTTCCCGTACGCTGTCACTTCACAGTGCGATGATAAGATTCGTCAATCGAACTCATCATAGTCACTTTCGATGCGAATAAGAAAACAAGCAAACGAAGTTCAGCACACTGCAGTCGAGGTTGAAATGTGATTAATGATTATTCGAGGCACTGATTGGCTTGGCTCAAAAGAACAAGTTCACGTAGGTTCACAAAAGTTTCAGGTGTTGACTTTGTAAGCTCACGTATTGAGATGAGCTATAAGACTGTCACAGAAACTGATAGTAGGCTGAAAATATTCGTATACAAGTAGACGTTGTTCACAGAAGCGAATGTGGCGAAGAAGAAGTACGATGCGAGCACGAGTAGCTTGATTACCGTCTATACGGCATTTCTATTCTGAAGGCAATCGACTCTTCGTACAGTAGGCGCGACTGAACAAGCCAAAAATGAGGAAGAAGCGTATCTGTACAGAATTAGCAGATCGAGAACCCTTCATTCTCAAGAGTCTATAGCTTCATCAAAATCGATTGTAGATTCAAAATGATCGTATACGAGTATAAGTCATCTAAAACCTAAGACTGTTCGACGAAAGATGAAGAAGAGCGCTTCTCTCACCTCTTAGTCTTCTAGCCGGCTTGCGATCTTGGTCTCTGCTCAAGAAGTTCGATGCTGTAAGATATTACGTCGACAAAGAAGATTGTAGATGATCTCGAGAAGAGCAATTCACGCACGGCTAAGACGAATGTTAGCTATAGATTCTTATGTGAAAGTCAAGTGTCACGGCAGTCGAAAGAAATTATCTGCTTAAGAACACTTTTGCGCCAGATAAAGGAATTGAAGAGAAAGAAGAGAAGATATGCGCAAAGTCAGAAGATTGTTGTCGTTGTTGTAGAAGTTGTTGTGCGTCTTTTAAATCACTGAGGCGTCAACAATATAAGAAATGAGACGAGTCAAACGATTGACGTTGAATATCACAGTGAGACTTATGTTATCTGCTCTATGACAGTATTTCTGATTAATCTTCGATGAGATAACTGGTCTTGAACTAGTGAAAATTTGACGTGATCGATGCCATCGCTAATACTTTAGAATCTCTTCTCTTTGATTTCGCAATGCCCTCTCGCGTCAGCTAATTATGAGAATCTTCTCACGAATTGAAGTACGTGCAACGTACATTTCTTTTGAATCTAGCTAATGCAAGACAGTCGAAAGAGATCTGACTCTTCGATTCATAGGCACTTTACAGTTACTCTCAGCTGCATCGACTCTTTTCTTCAGAGAAGGGTTTGAATCTCTTCACGATGACATATTCTTACTATACTTCAGTCTTTCCTCAAGTCAAATCGACATCAAGCTCATCGATGATCTGCTGCTACACACTGTCGTTGCTCAAGAGAATGATCAAAAGACATGAATCAAACTATACGAAGTTCTTGAGCGAATGAGATCATTATCGCAATCAATCACTTCTTCTCAATCTCGCCTCGCATTCATATCGTCATACAAGCAGACGCCTTGATTCTTCAACACGAGCAGTTTTGCAGACACATTCGAGCAACAGACCACGTAAATTCTCGATGACTATTGTCTCAAATATGGTTGAGACAATGATGATGCAAAATGCCAGACTTATCGACTCAAAAGTTCAGAATGCAGCTTGAATCACAGCTTGCTTCTCGACATTTACTGAGCTTATGACTTTCATCAATCTGATAACGAATGCTCTATCAGGTTCGAGGTCTATCAATTCGAGATAGCAGAAAGAAACTCAAAAGTTCACGAATATGTATGCAACGTCATTCTGAACATCGATAAATTGAGGTTCGAAGAGATCGTATGACTTTGCTTGAACGTTGCGCACGTTTGAAAAATTTGACGAGAGCGTTTTCGACGTACTCTGATTCTTGCTTGATTCTTCGACTTTGATAGTATCGACGAATAAGATGCTGTAATCAGTGAAGATACTATGATCAGTGAAGATGGTATGATTGATGAGAATGATGTGATCGATGAAGATGTTGTTATCGACGAAGATGCTGTTGTAACTGCAAACGAGAACGATACAGCTAGATCAAATCTATTTTCAAATTAATTAGAGATGAGCAAGTCAAGCACTGTCTTGAAGAATCAGAGAATTTTCATCACGTGATGAAAGTTCTTTGCCCTGGGAGAAAGAACTTCCTTAGTGCAATCAGACGATGGAAAATCCTGTTCTTCGACACACAGTATCTGCAACATGACTCACTTTTTCTTTTCACAGCTGTACAGGGAAATCAGGAACGACGTGTAGATATGAGATACATAGAAGGTAAACAGAATAAAAAGTAGACGCAAAATAACGAATGAGATTCGATGAGCATTGTTGTTGCGAAAGATGTGACGACTGAGCAAGGAATCGAAAATACTCAAGAGAGTACTCGTCAAGAGTAATTCTTCAAAAATTGAGAAGAATACTGATCGACTCGTCAGACAAATTCTTCAAAAACTGAGGGTAGTACTCGTCGAAAAAGCACTTGTCAGAGAAGTACTCGTCACAGGTAAATCCTTCAAAAACTGAGAATAGTACTCTTCTTAGTAGTACTTTCCTAGTGAGTACTTTCTCTAGTTTTTGTGAAATCTGCTCTCGAAGAGTACTCCTTTTGATAGTACTTTCTCTACGAGTACTTCTCTGATGAGCACTCTCTCTAGTTTTTGTGAAATCTGCTCTCGAAGAGTACTTTCTTTGATAATACTCTCTCTACGAGTACTTCTCTAAAATTCTGAAGAATTTGACTGACGAGTACTCTCTCTAATTTTTGTGAAATTTCTTCTTGAAGAGTACTCTCTTTAACTTTTGTGAGATTTATTCTTAAAGATCACTCTCTTTGATAGTACTCTTTCGACGAATATTTCTATGATGAGCACTTAATCATTGACTAGTTGCTGACGAATGTCAAAGAGTCGCGACCTCACGAAGTTCAACATAATATACATAATATACAAGTATTTAGATTGAAAGATCGAGTTTGCTGAAATTGAATTATTAATTCAATCAACAATACTTTGAATTAGCTTCTATATAGATAATCTCGACTGAGAGTGTGAATCACGCTTAGTGAAGTGAACAATGACTGATGATGTGAACAATGGCTGATGTGAATCTAAGCGATTCAGAAGTGAAGCAGATGAAGCATTCAGAAATAGAGCTGAAAGATGAGCAGAGAGAACAAGTAAAGTTATGACTCATTAGACAACAGTATTTCAGATTACAGTAGTCAATAGTATCACAGATTCTCACAAGTCGTACTTGATAATGAAATGTGTCTCATCAAGAACTCAGCAATCTCACATTCATCTTTTAGTATTATTCATTCAGAAGCTTGTGCACAATCTTTTATGAATCTTGCAGATTCAGACTCACATTTCCGAATCGATGCTTCTGACGAGAAACTTCAAAGAACAGATGTCTGACGTCTTCTTTTTCTTTCTTCTGTTGTTAATGATGATCTGCACTATGAGAACTATTCATTTGCATCATGAGAGTCTATTGAGACGAGCAGTGTGCAGAACTCGATAGCTCGAATCAGAATTCATGTCTTGTTCAAGACATCATCTAAATTATCAACACTGAACTTGACAGCTAGAAGATGATTTGACCTTGAATGATGAAGGGTTTGAGATGAAGTCTGTTCAAACTTTACATTCAAAGACTTCATACTGATCAAATGCAAATATCTTTCAGAACAAGATCTTTCGGCTCATCTTGACGTTATCAACATCTCTCATGATTTTCATCTCTCACATCGTTGTTCAGATTCTCATTAAGCTCGAAGGAAGACTTCAAGAAAGATACGATATCGATCTGAGATGATCGTCTGACTTTTGCAACTTTGTTCTCTGCGTCTCAACGAGAAATTTGCGAAAGAATATCGAACAGTGCGTTTTTAATCATGGTTAATCGCTCACTTAGTTCATAGTCGATGATATTTTTGACACTCGCTCGGAACTCGCGAATGTCACGCGATCTGTGAAAATGATAGTAACCAACTTCTGAACTTACAAATCGCGAATCGTCTTCGTCTTCTCGCCAATGAATTCATAATGATGCATTGTGTGAATTCACGACACACGAGAAAGCTATGAAATCAATTATCTGACGTTCATCTGTATTTGTCGTGTAACTCATGAGCGTTTCGATTGAGTTAACGCAATGAGACTCGATTTTAGCATTTTGATTTTCCGCGACTCATGTGAACTCAAGGCAAGACTGTGATTTGTACTCAACAGCGAAGAAAGATCAGTAAGTAGACGAGTTAGGCTTGACGTATGATTGAAAGCGCGAATGTTGCATAACTTCTGAAAGACGAGACTGAGAACTCATGAAACTATTTTGTGAATAATCATAATGAAAGTCAGGCATGAGCGTGACGACTGACGAATATCTAGAGTTGAAAGTATAAGAAAGAGCTTTTTGATCGAAAGATAGATTGACGTCGACAGCAATGATGAATTTATTGCTTCTCAGTTTGTAATTCAATTTCTTTGGGAAAAGAGAGGTATTGACAAAGTCGATTCGTGTAACTTCTTCGTCGACATTGTCTAGAGTAGATAGTTGCTCGCGAGTATAGATCACTTCCTGATCTGTAAGATCTGATGATGTGCGTTCTTTTTCTATGATCTTTCGCGCAAATTCGAGAATAGCTGAGGGCATGAACATGCCGTAAGAGTCGATGAATATGAAATGATTCTCGAGTTCATCTCGATATGAGAAGAACTGAACTCGCTTCGATTTTTTAGAGTCTTCTCTCGAGCTGACAACTGACGTTCGTGATCAAGATGTTTGTTGTGACATCGACGTGTATGATGATTGTGATGCTTGTGCATAAGAGGCAAGTGCTTGCGTCACTGACGTGTAAGACGCAGATGTTGTCTGTAACGATTGCGAAGAAAGAGACTGATAAGCATGCTGCTTGTTGACTGCTGGCCTGATGCTTTCAGGCCTGAAGGTGCTATCTGAACGACTTTGTTGACCGTTATTCATAGCGTAAATCAGAAAGCTGTCGGAACGACTTGATTTGCGACCTGAGAAAGACGAAAGCTCTGTGAGCCACTTGTCGATTGTATCTGACAGTAAAAAGAATAGGTTTCGTCTTTTGAAGACTGTCTGTTCGTCGTTCGTATCGTCAAAAGAATCAAACTGCGATGCTTTTCTTTTCAATGATCGAGTTGACTGAGAACATTTGATTTCAATGCTTGACATGATGAAACAGAAAAGATCAAGGACAGAAAGATTTATCAAGCAGCGTTAACGCTGAGACGATTACTATCTATAGTGAGTCATGCTTTAGTGACTGCGAACAGAAAGCTAAGAGCGAACTAAAGTCATTGAGATGTAAACTAATGTATTAGATTGATCTCGCACATGAACTTGCCTTGCCCCTTTTGTTGACTAGCGTTTTCAGCACTGAAGAGATTGCCGTCAATTTCTTTGAATTTAGATAATATTCGCGACATAAATGTTCCTGCTCAAAATCCTTGCGGCATAATAATTCCCACTTCATTGAATCTCAGAGGCACAAAAGTTCCCACGAATTAAAAGAGCATTTAGTCTGCTCGCCAAAGATGTGCTAGAGGTCGAATCACTCTCAAGTAAACTTCTCAACATCTGCGTTCTTCACGTTCACGATCTCATGTCAACGAATTCAGAGGCGATAGATTGGAACGATCGATTCCTGCGATTCATGCTGGTCACAAATTCTAAGAACGTTGACTTCGAAGCATTTCTCGTAAGCGTCGTTTATCTTCTGTGACCACTCTCTCTTATACATTTAGCTTAGATTCCAACTAAAACTTTTAGCGAACGATAATGTACTTATCTCAACAGTAGCCAGAACTGCAAAATTCTTCAACCAAGACTTCATTTTCTTCCATTCCCGCATCTGACCACTATCCCGCTCTAGTCAGTCCTGTAGAGTGTAACCGTGTTCGACCCATGATTGGTAGAGATACCATCCTTCGCGGCCGATACCTAGAACAAAGGCGTGCGCAAAGAAGCTGTAGCCCGTGGTCTTGTTTAGGTTTTCGCCATGCTCGATCATCTCGACATCGACTAAACTGACGCCTAGAACCGTACAAGTCGGGACTTTGCCATTGAAAGCTGCTTGCTTTGCCATGACAACTCGAGGACTGAGGTCAGCTGAGGATGTTGTCTTGATAACGGACATGATTGAAAGACCGCCTAAAGTTCTCGATTGTCATCTCAAGGCAGCATGCATAGCATCGACGTTTTTGAGAGCGGCGAGAAGAAGCACAAGTGTTGAAGCCAGTTTGCAAGAGTTTCACGGATGTGTCTTAGCAAGAAGCGTAGGTGGAAGTGAAACGTAGTCTGAGCACACCATCAGCGAGCGATAAGCACGAGGACAGAATTGATCATAGACGTTTTGACGAATATAGATATTAATAGAGTATGAAGTGAGAAAACGTTGATCCCGCAGAGACGTTAATAACGATTGATTAAGTATCCGCCGCAAACTGTTGCCAGTCTTAAGAAACATGTTCTTCAATGTCTTCTTCGCAAAGTTGAATCATTACACCATCACTCAGATTCTCATTCAGAATAGATCTCTGTCTATTTCGCTTTGCAATGTGTTATCAGATCTCGCAAACTCTACGATGCCTCTGAGAACTTCTTCTCAACCGAACCAGACTTCTTATTCGACGGCTCGTTCATCTTCGACTTGTACGAGACTTTACGAACAACGAGGTCAAAGTCTGTGAATAGAAGATTGACAGGCAACGAATACGATGCTTTCTAGGCTCGAGTCAGCTCAAGATCGATGTATCGAGTTCATATGTACAATTTCTGTTATGATAGAAGATCATCGTTCGTGATCGATCGATCGATAAGTATAATATCTTTCATTCTTGCGAATGATCAGAGCAAGATTCGCGTAACACAATCGAGTCAGCTGATCTGTCTTTTTCATCAGATTTGATTTTCTTCTGATGAACTGCTGTGTCTTTGCTTTTGCTGCGTAAGTCATACTGTATGTTTTCAGATAACTCGAACGCGACAACATGCAACTCATTTGAGGAAACTGTCTTTATCTAAGACCAACTGAGAGACTGACTCTAAAGACAAGTACTAATATATCTCTGAACTTTCTGCTTCGCTTCTGATTCGTCTCTATTCTATTTTGCTGATTCTCTCAGACTTCATTTCTGATTCTTTCTTCCCGCTTCATTTCTGATCCTCGAGAAAACAGTTGTGAACGAGGTTCACAGAGTTTCCCTAGATACGATAGTCTACGAGACACTCTGACACGGTCTTTGATTGAAGCAATGAGATAGTGCTCAAGTTTCTGAATGTGTACACTTTCTAATTTTATATTCTCTTTGTACTTGCGCATCTACAACCTTAAAATTTATTTACATTCAGCAAGTGTATACTTCTCAAAGATATATACTCTGACATGAAATACGACCTCAGAAGTGAATTCTGAGAGTCAGAAGAGATAGCAAGAGCGAAAGTCAGAACTGAATAAGAGAGAAAGATGAATATTTATAATAATGCATTATTCTAGAGCTCTTACGTACGCCTGTTCTCATTCTCGAAACTCTCACTGCGAACTCTTATCATTTAGAATCTGCAAACTTCGTTTCAACGTTATGTTCGATCTCAAACAGTCAAAATGCTCTTTTCTTCGTCAGAAGTCAATCGATCTTGAATATCGATTTTGAGACATGAAATGCCTAGTTTTTTGAGTTTTCATGTGATTGTTTCATCTTGATTAATCGTCTTTTCAACGTCAAGAATGACTGAAGACGCAAAGAGTAAAGCTTCTTCAACATTCAAATTGATAATGTGAATAAAGATTCGCTGAAGCATCTCATTACTAGTTCTCGCTTGTGTTTTCAGTGAGGCAATCGTCAGATGACTTTTCAAAGTCTTCAACCAGTCTGAAGATGTGAATCGATGAATCAGAGTGAATGAACAGAGATCAAGAAGCTTGAAAGATATGATGAGCTTCTGAGTGACGATGATCACGCGACAAGCTAAGTGTCTTTGAAGGCGAACAATCGTTATCAACGAGTTCGTCAGCTTCTGCGCTGTGATGAACTTTCTCATATACTGAATTCGTGCTGAGCATTCGCAATGCAGATCTAGTTCGAGTCGAAGTAAAGCTCACTTATTTTGTGTGTCTCATCGAGTGCAATAATTCGCTCGATGTTCATCTTCTACTTCAAAAACATTCTCAGACACACATCAAACAACGCACATGCAGTGTCGACATTCACGAAAAAACAGCTAAGATTTGAAATCTCGATGTTTAAGCTTTGATCTCACAATACCTCATCTCAATTTTCAATAAAGTTTATCTTCTATGTGTCTCATATCTGCATGCTGTCTCTGATTTCTCTACACAGTCATTGAAAGGGAAAGTGACCATGTTGCAGATGCTGTCTGCCGAAGAACAGAACTTCTCATTGTCTGATTACATGATGAAGCCTCTCTGATTCTCTTACAATTAGAGTGCAGCAAGACAGTGTTGTGATTTGCTCGTCTCTACTTAATTTGAAGATAGATCTTTCTAGCTGTATTGCTTACAATCTGTCGTTGACTAACTGTCTCGCCTTTAAGCACTCAGTGCAATGTTTAGTCGTAATCACTTACAAACGTTCTCGATTCTTCTTACTGCGCATCATCTTATCGCACAGCATTCACTCTTCGCTCTCAGCATTCATTTCTTGTACTCAGCATCACTTTTGACTACTCAGCCTCAATTCTGAATTCTTCAGCTTCACTGACATTCTCAAGATATCTTAGCTCAGAAGACACTCTGAATGACTCATGACTGAGTCAATGAGATAGTGTCTATGTTCTTTTGCTATCTGATCATTTCGACTCTTCTAGCTAATTTCTTTCAGAAGACTTCTTCTGAGCTTGAGAATACAGCTGAGGTGAGTCGATATTGAATCAAAAGGAAGCAAACTGTATTAGACCTTCTGGGAAAATGAGCTCAGAAGATCTCTTCTGGGAAAATCGAAAACCAGTAGCGTGAGCATATTTAGTACGTAGAATCAGAAGCTTCTAGAAGCATGTGACACTCGCTAGTAGCTGAATCCGATTGACCAGGCATTTTAGTCAGATACATTATACTCTTCAATTAAACCACGCAGTTTTCTTCTCACTCAAGACTGAACACGTTCAACAAACAAAGATGCTCCCTTCTATGAGGCTCTGATATACAATTCTTCACTCTCGAGATGAGGAAATAGAATGTCTCGTATCTCTCTACACAAAGGCTTAACGCAGTTGAGTGCCTGTGTAAATTCCCCCAAAATGTGTTTGAACTCATCACCATGCATAGTAATCTAACACTTATTCGTCAAGGACTGTTCTATTGAATAAATGAGATATACTGAGTTTCGATGTTCTTTACTGAGCACTTTTTGGCTGAAGCTCAAGCAAAAAAGTGGTTCGCTTGAGATTGTTATCTAATTTTAGATTAGGCCGACGGAAAGAGAATCATAAATGAATAATCTCTTCTATTTATGATTGAACCTCATCATACAGCCAATAGAGTACGATATAGGCCAGCGAATCTTGAATTGTCAGCATTTGAGAAAATAATATACCATTCAGTCTCAGAAAAGGATTAATTGATTGAGAAGCAGAACGTAAGTAGTTAGCATTGTTGATATAGTCTGTAGAGTGGAAAAGTCCCTAGGTAGAAAAAGTTCGTAGGATGAGAAGCGCTCTCGAGCGAGAAAGTCTTCTGAAATTGTCTCCTCATATCTTCGCAACTTGGTCTCACTCACATCTAATGTCAGACCAATCTTATGACGTACTTGCACTTCAGTGAAAGCCTTGAGCTTAAGATTATCAGAACGAATCAGTTTCAGAATAGCTGTAGCAAGATCTGACTCTTCGTTGCCGTAAAGACTAGTTCTATCATAGAATCTGCCTGACGTGGGCGAAGTGTCAGCTGATTGGAGTAGTTGCAGTTGAGAAGTCGTGCGGTTGATCGAAGCCATGCGATCTCGTGAGTTGAGAGTCGGTAATGACGCTGTACGATTCTCCTGCCTCTCTGTAAAGAACCGATCTGAAGTAGCAAATAATGACGTTCTTGCAGCCTTTCTCGCGTATTCTGGAAGTTGGCTTGAATGTGTGAACGGATCGTCCGTTGCGAATGTGGATCCAAGAGAATCTTTGTTACCATTGAGATTATGATTCGAGTAGTCCTCACTGTCATCGTGATTCAGGATGCCTCTCAACATCCCTTTCCCCTTCGCTTTTGTAAACGAAGTCTTCAATATTTGCGATGAAGAATATTGATCTTTCCCGACCGAGACGGCAGGCTGATCTGGCTTATTGAAGCTGGCATCTCTCTGTATTGGAGTTTGCGGAAATGGCGAGGGCTGAGCAAATTTCAACTGCTCATGCACTTCAGCTTCGTGTTCCATTCAGAGAATAAATCTGCACTGCTCATCGCTGAATCTTGAACATCTTCAGACTGTATGTAACACGTCAGCTATTTACTGAGAGAAGATAGAAGGACAGCTTACACTTCATTCTCTTCTTGAAACTGCTTTTCTTTGTTGTACGACATACCGCTGTCACTCTACACTCGCAGTGTCATCTTTCTTTGACCAAAGCCCTTTGACCAAGTTTTGATTCTAAATAGATCTCCGAAGACATAGTGCGGTAATGATTGTTATTTCCACAACCGAATGTTCGTAACCTTAAGCTAATAATAGACTGCTGAAAGAGATTCTCGAGACAGTGTAAGAATATCGTCGTGTCTGCAAAGTGCAATTACATATCAAACGCTGTGAGTGATTTGTAGTCTAGAAGGCGAGCGGGCGCCGATTCTCATGCGCTGGTTCGCACAAAATATTTCCCGCTCTTTTAATAGACGAGAATGCAGATGTTGTTTGAGCGAAGCTTCAAAAAATCTTGCGCATTTAAGCAAAAAGTTATACTATTTGATCCTGATATGCCGAGCACTCAACTGATTCTAGCGTTGAACTGCTCGGATACCTAGTTCAAGCCTGACACGTGAAAACCCCTCCCCCTGAATCTTTGTGTCAGCATCGCGCTCAAGTTTCCGCACCATTATCATCAGGCTCACTACGCGCTCATCATCGCTCCTCCGCAGATGGACACACTGTAGGAAGTTGCAGTCGAAGTTGTGTAGATGAGCTGAGATTGCAGAGAAAAATGCTCACCTTTGCAGAACTGATGTCTTCTGATGCTTTGACGGCCGAAACTACGGCAGAGGAATGCAGCCCGAAAGCGCTCAGTAGAAATTACCTTCTCGATCACGAGCCTGAGTTCGGCAGGTTGTACAAGCTGCAGCAAGAGATGCGTAATATAGAATTTCCCACGCTCAAATGCACGAAGATAACCTTTTTCTTCAATCAAGAGATGGAAACGTGAGTCTGACGACACATTTTTCCAGCGACGCCGCAAAGAAGCAGACACGATCGACACGAAACGATGCTGAGGATTCTATAGAATGATGAAGACAATTGATGTCGAGATGAATAACGTTACTGCTGCACTCTCTCTCGAGGGTGATAATGATTCTCGCATGCAAGTGCTAGATCTGTGTTTAGCCCCCGAAGGCTACAGTGCCGCGGTCCTTGACCTAAACCCCACAGCAAGCATTGATGCCGTCTCTCTATCCCACCAGAATGGCGGCCACAGAGTTCTTATCCCTTTCGGACGACGCGCACCCTCGCGTACAAATCCTTTTCACGGACATCACGATGCTTGCTACTGAACATGGCGTGGATATGAACAACATACCCATCGAGCATCCTGACGCGGCAAAATTTAAGCCTCTGCGACTCTACGAAGACAAGCAATACGATCTTGTGCTCTGCGACGGGCAAGTCCTGCGTACTCAGAAACGCGAGACCTAACGCGAGATGTGCGAGCCGACACGGCTTACGAACGCACAGTTGATACTAGGCCTACAACGAATCAAACCCGATGAAACCTTGATAATTCTTCTGCACAGGCTTGAGACCTGGCACGTAGTGATGCTGATCAGATCCTTCAGCATGTTCGCGAAGATCAAACTCTTCAAACCCGTGAAGGCGCATGCGATCATGTCTTCGTTCTATATGATCGCGACGAATATTCAGTGACATTGAGACCACAAAGGATATAGCGACGTTATTGAAGGAGTTTGGGCCAAGACTGGTGGAGTTGGGACAAGAGATATGGAGAGTGCAGGCAGATGCGTTGGAGAAGACATCATTCATGCAGAATGGGATGAGTAGAGGAGAGAGCGATATAGTCGGAGATGCTGGAAGGCAGAACCCTCCCACCTCGCCTGTTCATGAAGCGTCGAGTTTGCCAATATAAGTACGTTACATCTTTTCGGAAAATTCCCATGTTCGGCAAAAATCCCTTGTTCGCCTTCACGATTGCAGGAGTCGTGTTTAGTACTTAATCATCGCTACCCAGAAAAATAATAAACGGAATACAGGAAGAGCAAATACAGTCTACGCACGCAACGATATCTTATGCACCTTCGCAGTATAGAACAAAACCAGTTTATTTGCAGATGTTAGCCGCTCAGGATTATTTGATTAGTCATTATCATACGAAGATACTTTGTTAATCAGAACATTTCAATTACAAATTATGCCTATAACAGTTAGTTTCACCCAATGCCAAGCACCCTGTCCTGAAACAGATTGGGAGGGGCTCCCTTCACTAAAACACCTCTGAAATCAACCTTGGCTAATCATGGCCATACGCCGTGTACTGGCGGCGATGTGCCTGCAGCTGGTCATCTTAAGGGTGTTATGTTGAAAACTTTCAAGGTTTCTGGCCAACCCTTCCGTTGACTTCAGAAGTTGAAAGTAAGACTCAAAACAAAGTCCGAAGGTCTACTCGTGTACGCTCCAGATGTTCCAGAAAGTGAGGAAAGATGGCGGACGGTTTTCCGTCACTGAACATCATATGCCATGAACTGGGGGGTTTGGGTTAGAGTTAGACAGCAATGGTCTTCAACGATGCCGTCATGGACGGGCCTGCGGCATCGTACTACTCATATTCATGTCGATCAACTCCCAACGTCACCAAGGGTCCCCAACGAGTCTTCATCAGTTTACGACTGACATCTGTGTCGACAGAAGGATGAACCTTTCGATGCGGCATTTCAGAATGCACATCGTGAACAGCCACATGTTCTACATTTCTTGAAAAAGACGATCGATCCACTGTGAAATACTCCCGAGCCTTTTGAAGATCGAGCAGGACAGTGCTGCTTTCTGTGTCTCGGGCAAGAGACATTATCTTCCGACGCAGCGTTCAATTCAATCCTCCATCATGTCACGGCCGCTGAAGCTTCCAACGAAGGTGTTGAGCAACCGACATTTCGAAGGTTTTCGTTCTTGACCGTTGTTCTTTTCTTCTTCTGCCGACGATCTCGATAACTATCAGACAACACTTCAATTCAGGTTCTACGATCTTCGGCAGTATAACTTTCACCCAAAACCTCAGACATCTGATCATCCCGTTTTCTTTACGGGCAGCGAAGGCTATCTCGTCTCCACACTTGATCACCCTTGAAGTCGCAGACTGACCCATTATCAGACGATTGTGAATTGTTTCACAGTCGTGCGTGCATGAGATAAGAATTTTCAACTTTTTAGACACGTAATAATCTTCTGGTACATATATGAACTCGACATCACACCGAACATCGTCCGACCGGAAGAGAGCTTAAGACACGACTACGATTTAAAGAAGTCGATGCACGCGCCAGACTTCACCATGCAAGTGGAAAATGCTTAACCCAATCCGGTCAACCTCGAATAGAACTGACCATCTTGAGAAAGAACATCTCATGCCTGATTGAGATCGACTCGCTTCAAAGCAGTGACTGATGAGTTCTATAGAGACATAGTTTGCATCACTCAAGCTTGTCTTCAATTAGATATCAACCCGGAAGAAGAATTGAGCTGGGAACAAGACTGTCCTTTGCAGCTATTTAATGATGTAAAATGACGATAAAGAAATTCTCTAACAGCGTTGGTCGAATCAATTGATGATAGCAGTTCGAATCTGAAGCTGTAGGTTCAATCGCCAGAGCATTCCTCCCTCTGAATCTTTTTTTGCGTCAGTTCTTTCTTTCAGTTACTCTTCTCTTCCAATCTTGTCTCTTCTTCTGTCGAACATTTCTATTCACGTCATTGTAACATACAGTCATGTCTCTAGAGTGCTGTAATGATGCATCTTTTATAAACATCTTGTTCGAACGATGATTCTTTTGTTCTGTCACATCTAACGTTCGATAAATCGTTTTATAACGACGAGTTCTGCCTAGTTCATTCACAATGACTGATATATCACTCGCAGCTTTCGACATTCGTAGATCGTAGATTGTGACAACAGAACTTTCTCTTCGATCGCGATTGCTGAAGACAGAACGTTGATTGATCTTAAAAGGAATTTGAACTGCTTCGCACGAAAGATTTGCTCTTTTGCTGATCAATAGTTGCTGACTGAGTGCTCAATGCATATCTCTTACAGTTCATCGTAGACATTAGTCTCTGTCTCTTTTGTATCACTCTTCTCTTGATCTTTGATGCAGTTTTCACTATTCTGATATCTATGTGAATTAACTTAATTGAAACAGATGTTTTGTGAAAGCATCTTACTTTGCGTAAATGTCTTCTTGCTTTCTCGCTTCAATTTGCACATTCTCGTCAGCTTCTTCGCAATTTTCATCAAATGTTTTGTTGACTTCTATGTCATTCATTCTGAACTGCAATTGAAGATTGTGTTTGATCATTGTAGCATCTTATCAATTCAAGAAAGATAGTCGCAGACGTATAGAGTAGAAATGTCTGAGATCATATCAAGAAACTACGATGTACGTTAACATAAATTGTTTGCAAACATTCGCTTCAAATTCAGACGCGTCAATTTTCTATTGCAAGAAGAGCGTTTTCAGCGTTATTGATTAAGAATTATGAGAGATAATCAAATTTTCTTACTTCTTTCTCTAAGCGAGTACTCGTTCTTAGATCAATCATGACTTATGTCACATTAGATGACATGTAGTTTTGAAGATGATCATTCTCACAGGTCACAAAGCTAATGAGTTATTCAATGCAAGATACAAAATCTGAAGTTTCGTAAATCATCTCAATCTCGATATGATTTTGAAAGAAGACATCAGAGAGATTGACGTGATAAAGAAACGTTCAGTAAGTTATTTATTACAATACTTTAAAAAATGTGTTTGATGATATCAATTAACAGCATGATATTTCTGCATCGACGTGAACTTTTTATGATATATCAATATCTTATAAAAAGATCGACTAAATAGTGAAACTTGTCTGAACTGTGTGAGACTTAAACGATAACGTCGATGCATAAATGCGATGAATTCGTGATAAAGCGATTTGCTTGTAAGAAGAGTCATATATGAAGTGTCTTTGCTAACTTTCGATAGATCATTAGAATATGAAGAAATACAGTTATCAATGCATCTTGACATGATGACATTTAATTAAAACGTCGTTATCATATGCGTTGTGCACTCTAAAGCAAGAAGTCAATGATGCAGAAAATGAAGACGCAAGAAGACGTCACTCAAAAAATGCTAATATAATAGTTCAATTTAACGCGCTTCACAAAAATAAAGATTACACAATGATGAAATGTGATTAGCTTCTTGTTATCTCAATTTAGATATAAAGTTGAATCTGACAACTTACTGAGTTTTATTTCTCATGTCGTTAATCGAATTTCTGCTTGTAAAACTCATGCATTTAACATTAATGATGACAGCAAGATTCTCAAAAATCAGTTGATGACAGCTTGTCGTTTTCAATCATATTCTTTCAGTTTGCAATTAAGAAGATGTAGAATTGTCACACTTCATGACTCTGTTGAACATGATAATCAACAGAGCTCAGACTATACGATTGAAACTCTTCAAATTAGTTATTGACGTTGACTGTTACATTTCTTAAGATCGATAAAGCGCTAGTATATTGCACAGATATCTCGCTGAACTTTCTAAATGAATCATCATCATGAATAGTCTTTATCAATTCTTTCAATATCACTAAACATTGAACATGATATGTTCTTCAGTGAGCAAGAATATGTTCAGTAGACATTGTTTATACTTTTAATTGTTGAAATAGCATCTTGTTTTAGTGCGATGAATAGAGACTATGTCGAGACTAGTGAAGCTCTGCGTTACAAAAATATGTTCATTCGCATTTTTCCTGATAGTCAATGACTGACACTTAATTCGTACAAAGATCATAGAGAAACAGAAGATGAGTAGATATCTCAAATTCTCGCTAAGTGAGTGTTACTGAATACTGCAGCTGTATCTTCATTTCAAGAAGCATGATCAGATGAAATCATTGCACATGAGTACAATCAATTGTCTGCAAAGACACAAGATTAATCATTGTCTTACAAAATTATTTAGAAAGAAAGTCAAAGAATGCAAAGAAACATTGTATTGTCATCTTTGACACATTTTCTAGAAACTAAAAGAATTTGATAAAACAATATATAAAGTGATTACTCATGATGATGATGAATGAGATGATAAATAGCATTATTAAGACTCTGCAGTCGCTCGTAGAACAATCATCATAGTCTCATGCTCAACGATCATCTGCAATGTCGTTCGATCACGATCATCAGCAGCAGCAGTGACGTTGACATTAATGTTTATCATCAGTAGTCTCTTCATCATCTTAAGATGCTCTTCATCAGCAATCATCTGCAATGTCGTTCAATCATCATGATCAGCAGCAGCGACGTTGATGTCAATGTTTGTCGTTAACAGTCTCTTTATCATCTCAAGATGCTTTTCTTCAGCAATCATCTGCAATGTCGTTCAATCATGATCATCATCAGCAGCAGCAATGTTGATGTCAACGTTTGTCATTAGCAGTCTCTTCATCATCTTAAGATGCTCTTCATCAGCGATTATTTGCAATGTCATTCAATCATAATCATCAGCAGCAGCGACAACGTTGATATCAACATTTGTCACTAGTAGTCTCTTCATCATCTCAAGATGCTTTCATTCAGCAATTGCATGCAATGTCGTTTGATCATAATCAGCAGCAGTGATGATGTTGACGTTGATATTTGTCATTAACAATCTTTTCATCATCTCAAGATGCTTTTCTTCAGCGATCATCTGCAATGTTGTTTGATCATGATCATCATCAGCAGTAATGACGTTGACGTTGACGTTTGTCATTAGCAGTCTCTTTATCATCTCAAGATACTTTCATTCAGTGATCATCTGCAATGTCGTTTAATCATAATCATCAGCAACAGCGATGATGTTGATGTTGATGTTTATTATTAGTAATCTCTTCATCATCTTAAGATGCTCTTCATCAGCAATTATCTGCAATGTCGTTTAATCATGATCATCAGCAGCAGCAGCGACGTTGATGTTGATGTCTGTTATCAGCAATCTCTTCATCATTTCAAGATATTCTTCTTCGATGATCATCTGCAATGTTGTTTGATCACGATCATCAGCAGCAGCAATGACGTTGACATTGATGTTTATCATCAGCAATCTCTTCATCATCTTAAAATGCTCTTCATCAGCAATCATCTGCAATGTCGTTTGATCATCATAATCAGCAGTGATGATGTTGACATCAATGTTTATTGTTAGCAGTTTCTTCATTATCTTAAGATGTTCTTCTTCAGCAATCATCTGCAATGTTATTCAATCATCATTATTATCAGCAACAGCAATGTTGATGTTGATGTCTGTCATCAGCAATCTTTTCATCATCTCAAGATGTTTTTCATCAGCAACAGCAATGTTGATGTTGATGTCTGTCATCAGCAATCTTTTCATCATCTCAAGATGTTTTTCATCAGCAATCATCTACAATGTCGTTCAATCATCATAACTAGTGACATTGATATCAATGTTTATCATTAGTAGTTTCTTCATCATTTTAAGATGCTCTTCATCAACAATCATCTGCAACATTGTTTAATCATCATCATTAGCAGCAATGATGTTGACATTGATGTTTATCATCAGCAATCTCTTTATCATTTCAAGATGCTTTCATTCAGCGATCATTTGCAATGTTGTTCAACTTTCATAATTAGCAGCAATGATGTTGACATTGATGCTTGTCATCAATAATCTCTTCATCATCTTAAGATGCTTTTCATCAACAATCATTTGCAATGTCATTTGATCATCATCATCAACAGCAGCAACGTTGACATTAATGTTTATCATCAGCAGTCTCTTCATCATCTTAAAATGCTCTTGTTCAGCAATCATCTGCAATATCATTCAATCATCATTATCAACAGCAACAATGTTGATGTTGACATCTGTCATCAACAATCTTTTCATCATCTCAAGATGTTTTTCATCAACAATCATCTGCAATGTCGTTTGATCATCATGATCAGCAGCAATGATGTTGATGTTAATCTTTATCATTAACAATCTTTTTATCATCTTAAGATACTTTTCTTCAGCAATCATCTGCAATGTTGTTCAATTCTTATAATTATCAGCAGCAGCAGTGTTGACATCAGTGTTTGCTGTCAGCAGTTTTTCTATCATCTTAAGATGCTCTTCTTCAGCAATCATCTGCAATATCGTTTAACTATCATGATTAGCAGCAACAACATTGATGTTGACATTTGTTGTCAGCAGCTTTCTTATCACTGCATCATTCTCTTTCTCAGCTGCTCTTTGAAGTCAATAATCACATAATAATGAAACTTTATTGAATATATCACTTTTTCATAAAAAGTTAATTATCACAGCTGAACTCATCGCTAGTGCATGCTTCTGTCATTTTTCAATCACATATTGAAGAAAGCAACTAGTCTGTAAGCGCTCTTGTGACAGTTCTCATATGATCTCTTTTGCTGCGTGCTTCATGATATCTCAGCTGAATTCTTTCATGCTCAGATATCTTCAGCATATATCAAGTATACAAGAATTTATCTTATCTGAAATGATTCTATACATTGATAAATGACTATTTTCTTGAAGATTCTTCTTTAGAAGATAATTCTTGACAGATTAATGAATCAGATTGATTATTTGCATGACATTGTTTAAGTAAACAAGAGACTCACAGAATTTGAAGTCATTCTTCAGTTCATTCAATGTATTTGCTGTTGAAATGATGTATTCATCTCATTCTTCTGAGTTTAGAGCGTGTGTCATTGTCAGTTCATCAATTATTAGAGATTGTCAAGCAGTAATCATTCATTGTAAGATAAATCTTGCATTTCTCATGTTGTTCTCTTGAATTTTGTTTAAAATTCTGCTATAAACTTCGTTAAGACTTGAAGACAGTGATTGTATTTTCGTTTTTATTTTGAAGATAACTGTAGTTTCAGAAATATCTTTTAGAATAAGTGAAACTCATAGAAATGTTTCTTCAATCTTTTCAGAGAGAGCATCTTGAATGTCTTACTTTAGTTTCAAAGAATATTTCTTTTTCATGAAGAGTTCATTGACTCTTGTTTGAATGTAATTCAAGAGATCAGCATTGATTTTATCTGAATCAATATGTATCAATTCTCTCAGATGATTCAATTCATTTAAGATATCTGACTCTGATCTGCATGTAATGAGTAACTTGAAATCAATGACTTCGTTTTTTTGCTGAATAGAAAACAGATCTGTCAGATTTGCAAGAAAGATCTGTCAAAATTCACATGATGACTTGTCACATTCATTCAGAGCATCTATTAGAAAATAGATCTGATTTGCATTGAAATCTGTCAATATTTTGAGCAGAATTCGTCAAAGAGCATCAAAATTATCGAAAGCTTAATCTTTCATCTGATCATAATCTTTCTGAATATGCTTGAATAATAGCGATCATTATTTCAAGAGCTGCAAGAGAAGCTTTTGAATAATAGTAATGACAGTGTTGTGCTTGTCGTCTTTGTTGTCACAGAAGTAGTATGCAAATATCATGTCAGAAGTAAATTGTGCTCTCTTGTCAAGCTTCTTTATCAAGTAGCTTTATATCATTGTCTTTTCAATGTCTGAAGCATCTACTAGTTAAAGCATTCAAAAACTGTCTTTAACTAGTCAAGCAGTATATGCTTCGTGAAGAAGTAATCATTCGCAAGTGTCTTCAACTTGCTTTTCTTTAAATCTTCAAATAACTGTCAGATCATCAAGAGAATTTGTCAGAAACAGAGATTGAAAACAGCTGAGATTTTCTTTTGATATTACTATTTATCTCAAGTCAGCAAAGATAAGCAGTCGTTTATTAAGTGATTTTCTTTACTTGAATTATCATGAATGATTGTTTGAGCTATTAATTAAATGCATTAGCGTCAAAATAAATCTGTAGTCTGAATACATCTACATTTTAGACGACTCTGTATCTTTTTCATAGCATGTTCTGTCATCTTCTTAATGATAGAATAAACAATTTTGTATGAATAATCTTCAGACTCATCATATTTGTTGATTTTAAAATGATCTGTTGATAAGACAATTTTTCGATGATTATTTATGCAAGCACTCTTCTCTTCTACTATCTAGTTACTCAAGATGTTAGAGTTTATTAAAAGCTCAACGTTGAATATTACATATCATTTCTTTTCAATCGTCGTTTATCTTCTGCTCGTAATCTGTCTTATGCATTTCAAAAAAGCATACTGTTGAAACTGACATTTGAAAAAGTCATAGCATGAAATCATAGAGTAGATTGTTTAAGATCTCAGAATCTTCACGTAAATTCTTCAAAATTGTATCACTCATCTTTAATTCAAGCTTCTTGTCAGTATATGCTATTCATTCTTTTCATTTTGAAGCTTTTGTATCACGATGAGAGATTTCAAGAAAGACAACTTCAACGATAAATATTGCAAGATATTGAAATGTCTTTTCACGAAAATTGACACTCACAAGAGTCTGTCACAGATAATCAATGATACACTTCTTGAGTAGAGAAAGATCAATTCATCTGCTCAATGACTATTTCATCAAAGCTATGTTCAACAAATACGAGAGATTTATATTTAGTCTTCTTCTTTTATCATTTGTTGAAGTCAATGTTGATAAGAATTGCAGATGTTAACATCTTATCTTTTTTCATTTATTATCTAGTGAAGTGAGAAGTTGATTGACACAAAGATCACGTCTTTGCTTTGATGCATCTTTATGTCATTTTGACTTGTAATTGAAAATCATAATGCAAGCATGCAACATCTTCGCTGACAGTAGATTCTTGTCTGCAAGTCAGTTCATCTTCTTGTATTGATCAGTTTCTTTCATCTCAATCTTTCATACTCATGCTCAGATGAGATCTGCTTCAAGATCGTGAACGACAATAACACTAAAGTTTACTTGTGTTAGCAGACGTCTGTTGAAAACGACGTAAGAATCAGAAGACTCACTCAACATCTGAGATTTCTTCTTCATAAAAAACAATCAGATCAAGTCATTTAGCACTCTGATTATTCATGTGATTGAAAAGATATTCATTGTTATGAACAGAGAATTTGTCTTCTGTAAAATAATATCTTGATAAGTGAAGATAATTCAACGTACTTGCGAGCGCAAGCTCTACAGCTATGATACACGCTGATGTGAAGAGAATGATGATTAAATGCAAGCGTTACACGAGTCGCAGTCGTATCAATATCGCTTGACGCATCGAAAATCGCTAAAATATCTTTCAAGAGTCAATGAAAAAAGTTGTTAAACATCAAATTGAACTATCATCAAAATGCAAACCAATCTTCAAATCTTCAGATCTGAAAAACTTTCAGTATCATCACAAAGCACTCTCATATATTTAGTAAAAGTTTTAAGTTATAAAAAGACGTATGAGTTGATACAATTAAGACTTTCTTTCTCATATATATGTATGATTTTTGATGAGATCACATCGACTTTCGTTTCATCATCTAAGTGATTGACTTATATAATTTCAGCAAAGTCTCATTCAGCTCATTCTTAGTCATATTAAAGCTCATTCTCTCAATGACATTACTGCGAATCTTTAACTTCTATTTCAATGTCACAAAGCTACGCAACTTAGGCTGCTACGAGAATTTGCAGCAAAGACATTGTCAAGACAACAAGTTTCAATATTTAAGTCAGCGATGAGCATAGTCACAACGAATTCAAGATAGAGTAAGACAAGCAGCTCTTTATCAAGTTTGAGCAGCATTGTTGACAAGTCTTTAAGCGTTATCACAGTTCAAGATCTCAATGCTCATTCATATCACACATGAGTAGAAAGATAAACTTCTGTCAAGAAGATGAAGTCTATACATCATCATTGATTCAATCTTTTACGAGATCATCAGAAAAACGCTCAGACTGATGAACTTCTCGATGACGTGTAAACGACATTCAACACTGCAAAAGTTATGTGACTTCGAGATTTTTTATCAGATCTAATTCTCAATGCTTAAATTGCAACATACAGTTATGAATCTAACTGATACAGATTGAACATTAAAACAACTCTGTGCAAATATGAAATGCAATTGCTCAACATTTTTCATCAGCATCGATCAAGTGAGAAAGTCAATAGCTTTGTTTCAAGCATTCTTTATTTATCAATACTAAGAATCAACATAAAAGCATCAATGATTGTTGATGTTTATTGAACATAGTCTTGAAGATTTGATCATCAAACAAATCAGCATGATTTTGATGCTATTTCACTCTGTATTAATCTCTTCATAGATGCTAGTGTTGATCGATCATGATAATGATTTCAGAGATATTCAATTGTTCACGACAAGAATCATCTTTCTTGAAACATTGCATCAAGAAAGCGAAGCTGCAATGTATGATGTGTGACTTGCTCAAGCAGTGAGACATGATAAGACGTTGTTCAAATCTCTGAAAAGAAACAGCTTTGCTCTTGATGAAATTGCGCGAAACTTTGATGTAAGTCACAGTACTGCAAATATTATTTGCTTTTATGAAGACAAAGACGTGTCATATGAACTCTAATAAACTCAGATTTGCTGATTTCTGCTTTTACACTTGACTGAATTTGTGAACTTATGATATACACAGTTAATTGATCATCAGTCAGCGTCTTTGCACGAAAAAAGAGCAATTTATCTCACTATCGATCATTCAAAACTGAACAAATTTCATGATCTTGAAGATGAAAATTTTCTCTTGATGCAATCAAAAATTCAAAGAATGATTCAGACGACGTCTTAAAGAATTAAGAAACGACATCATTGTACAATTCATCTTCTCTATACTCGACTTTGTATTCTTCAAAGCTTCTCTAACTTCTCATAAGCACACATCATAGATATTGACAAAGAGTCATTTCACGTAGACTTCAGTCTTCAAAACATCTTTGTGACGAAAAGATTTATATCGCGAAACATGAAGATGACGCGATTGACGCAAGTTTTACTTCTCACTCAGATGAATCAAATGCGTCGTAAAGTATTCATTATTCATAAGCTTGATGAGATTGAAAAGACTCAGCTCTTCGTTGAATTCACTCGACAACATCAAAGAAGCTACAGCGCGATCTTCTGAGTTAACGACTCAATCAACAAGAGATTGAGACGAAGCATCATTGATCTCGTCAGTCGATTGTCACAGCATCAGATTTCAGAAGAAAGCAGAAATTACTTACACAGAGAAAGAACTAACGTTGATGAAGTTGTTGAAGATGTGCTCAAATAATTATCACAATCATTGAACAATCAATGATTACTGATCTTTGACAACGTGAATCGAAAGTTTTTAAGCTCATCTAGAGATTCAAAAGTCTTCAATGTGAAAGAGTATTTTTCAACAGCAGATCAAGAATCTATTCTTATCACTTCTCAATTGATGAGTCTGTATCAGCTGAAAATGAATCTGAGATTGAAGTCAATCAACAAATTGCAAGAATCAAGTATTCTTGAGAACAGTCTCGAATGATCAATGAAAGATGAGTGTCATTGAAGCATACTTTTTCAGCTTTTATCTGACATCTGAAATTCATTAAATTCATCAAAGCTTGTTGATCTGCTTGAAGATCTTTCTTTGATGATCAATCAAGTCAATTTGTATATACAAAAGACAGATACAAATTTGTCTGAGTACATCGAGTTATACAATCAAGCATGAACAAGATTAATGAGAAAGCAGCATCATTTCACTTTGTCAGAAGATGAAGACAGTATTCTAACGACATGAACATTGTCATACAATTCTCTTCGATTACAAAGTGAGAACGCAATCAATCTCTTAAAGCTGTAAGCGTTTCTTGATAATTGAGATCTCTAATATGAGCTTCTTACGTCTACACTGAATCTTCAAACTGTCAACAAAGTGTCTCATTGATTCATCAGTTGTGCAGATTACAAAATTGATTTCAATGAGTGCATTGAATATCTGTTGAAGTATTTCTTCATCGATGCAAAAACTGAATCATCTTCTTTCTTTATGCATTCTGTGCTTCATCATTGATGCTTTCATGCATTTGAAGAAGACGAGATCACTATGAGCTGACTCGTCATGATCATTGTTGCATTCGCTGTATCTTCAAAGATCGTACTTGATTATTCGCTCATACAAAGACATCTTCTTTCACATTGTGATCATGTTTACTCAAGACTGCAGCAACGTATACACGAAGACTTAATGAATGAGAAAGATCTTTCATCTCTTAGCGACGTATATCATCGACTAGAACTTCTGTACTTGAATCAAGACAAGATGAAAGAAGTTAAAAACATGTATCTGCGAGCATTAACAGAATATGAAAAGATCTGAGATTCTGAACACACATCGACGCTTAATATGATCAACAATCTGAGAACTCTGTACAAGAATCAAAACAAAATGAAAGAAGTCGAAGACATGTTTCTGCAAGCATTGACAGAAAAGAAAAAGATCTGAGATTCTGAGCACACATCGATGCTTGATATGATCAACAATTTAGAAAATCTGTACAAGAATCAAGACAAAATGAAAGAAGTTGAAAACATGTATCTGCAAGCATTGACAGAGTATGAAAAGACATGAATTTCTGAACACACATCGACGCTTAATACGATCAACAATCTAAAGCTTCTGTACTTGAATCAAGACAAGATGAAAGAAGTCGAAGAAGTGTTTCTGCAAGCATTGACAGAGTATGAAAAGACATGAGATTCTGAACACACATCGACGCTTAAAATGATCAACAATCTAGAAAATCTGTACAAGAATCAAGACAAGATGAAAGAAGTTGAAGACATGTATCAACGTGCAAAAACTAAAAAATCTTAACAACTTGATACGTCAGAATCTTGAGATCGAGACGATCATTCATGATCTACAGATGCTTCTACAACTTAGATTCTTTGAGATTGATTTCGATGAAAATTTGATTTTTATCGACTCTATCTCAAGCTCTTTGATCAATACTGAAATGAGAAATTCATTCGATGCAGATGATGTCAAACGAAAGGCTTGAAAATCTGCGTTGAGATTCGCTACGATCGAGAATCTCTCACGTGATTTGTGCGCACACAGCTCATAGTCTTAGTCTCTGAGATCTGGCAAAGAACGAGATCTGATCTCAATATCGTCTATTCGTGATGAACTGATGTTGAATTCAACATATTTGTCTTACTGAGCTCAACATCTGATTTTCACGACAGCTCAGCGTCTTCTTGAAGAATGTTGTTTCAAATTGATGTGAATATCTGAATTATCAAAGAAGCATAGATGAGACTGTCTCGAAGCATTGAAATCGAACAGATGAGTACGTATCATGCATACAATAACATCGTGAAGCAATCTTTCATGAGCGTGCTTTCATTCATGATTGTACTTCGTCATTCTGTATTTCATCATCGTCGCGATCTCATCGAGTTCGAAATAGTTTACAGTTATTTAAATTGAATGATCGAGATTGCTGAAATTGAATTATCGATCAAATCAATCAAATCGACAATACTTTGTGTTAGCTTCTATATAGCAAGATCTTTTGTATGATCAATGAGTCGACGCTACTGTAATTAGTCAACAAGACTTCGAATGAGTATGCTGATGGTGTGAACAACTCTCTTGGTGTGAACCACGTCTTGTGGGGTAGATCATTTTGAGTGTACACCACTGTTAGTGGTGTGGACCACGCCTTGTGGGGTAGACCATTTTTGGTGTACACCACAGCCCGCTACTAGTCACGTGATAAAAGCTCCTTGTTCTCGAAGCTTGTTGGTGCGCCTCATCCTTCTTCAGCATTCACTTCTTGCTCATCTTCAATTCTGGATCCTTCCGCTTCACTGACATCCTCAAAATACGTTAACTCAGAAGGCACTCTGAAAATGGCCCGTGATTGGGCTGGTTAGGTGGTGCATGTATGGTCATCCTGGCTCTTCTAGGTAATTTCTCCCAGGAGATTTCTCCTAGGGCTGAAGGTACAGCAGCTCGGGTGAGTCGATATTGGATCAAGAGGGAGCAAGCTGTGTTAGGCCTCCTGGGAAAATGGGCTCAGAAGGCCTCTTCTAGGAAAACCGAAAACAGTAGAAGCGTCTGACACCCGCTAGTCACCTGAGTCTATTTACACGTAGTTAGCCTTGCTCGAGCCTTGCTGAATAACCAACACTCTTACAGGAGGCTGAGAAGGAACTAGCCTTCCGCAGTGTCATCAAGAACATACCAGACTTAGTGTAATGTACCTTGAAGCACGTTAGACACTGTTCGATTCCGTCCAAGCAAATCAACTGTAATCTAGATAATCGTTGGCACCTCTGTGAGTAAACGGATTAAGTGATGAATTAGGCGATCTCTTAGACGTCGAGGCAATCATGAGGGTTGGTGAAGAAGCAATGCACTTTCTTCTTGGAACACACGTTCATAGAGGTACGACTTTACCAGTCTTCTACCCTGCGACAGATCAGTTTCACTGCAGCGACAATACTGCAGGCTCACCTTCGACTCACCAGTAGAAGCGAGCCACGCAGTATTCACCTGCAGGATTATCCCTATATGACGTCTCTAGCATGGCCAGAAGATCAAAGACTG
>JAABUY010000290.1_pt1 | contig 95746 bp, 145 predicted proteins | sample 5560271 | NCBI WGS metagenome assembly JAABUY01 (sample SAMN10711886, study PRJNA513374) | rock metagenome | isolation source: Antarctica rocks | place: Antarctica: Victoria Land, University Valley | reverse complement strand
ACATCTCCAGCGGCGAGAGAGGCTGGTAACGGAGATGATATCAATTGCTATGGAAAACGACGAGAACTTTGACTTGGATGACTACGAGGTCTGGTAGCTGGTACGCCCTACTCTCCCTGCTCGTCCACGAGCCTATCAAACCTCTCTTCTGCCTCCCTGATCAGGACGTCATACGGAACCGTTGGCCCCATGCGGAGATGATCCATAGCTTCCTCACGCGTCGCTCGATATCGAGCATTCAGAGCTTCCCTTCGCCTATCCTGCCTTCTGTCTTGCCTATCCTGCCTTCTGTCTTCATGTTCAGCCTCCTGGAGTTCCAGCTGACGCTTCTGCAGGTTCAAATAACCCTCATCCTGCTCCCCCATGACTTCCAACACCGCTTCAAGCCCTCCCGCCGACGATCCGCCCGAAATCCTTCCACCTCTCTGTCTGCCTTCAATGGCGTCAGCCTATACCAAACCGTAGCGGATATGGCCGTCATGAAGGCGTGCCTGAGCGTACCTGACGTCCTCTCCCGGACAGAGTGCGTTCTAGCACCGTCCTGCGAGTTTGGCTGCGAGTTTGGCTGCGAGGGATCGAATGGATCAATCAACGGGGGCGGGAGATCGGGAAGGGTGTCTTCAACGCCTTGGGATGACATGGGGGAGTGTTGGCGGGATGCCTGCTGAGTTCCTGGTGGCAACGCGCGGTCACCGCGACCGCGGACGACGCCCTCGCCGTCGAGCAGAGCGCCGAGGGTGATGTCGGCGGTGTTACTGGTCCCTGTACGTAATTCCTCGTCGCCGCCGTCCTTCTCGGCAAAGATCTCGTTCACTAGGTCCCACTCGGGGCATATTTGGTGCAGTTTGGCTACAGGGACTTAGTATAGAGCGTGCTGTAGATGTACATACCCTTAATGTAATGCTCTGCGTCCTCGATGGCTTGCTCGTCCCCATCGTTCTCTGCAGTGTCCATAATGGTCTTCCCTTTGCCCTCGCCCGTCGCCATACGCTAGTCTCGAGCCTCACGCCATCCACGAAGTAGGCCACGAACCTAGAGCGCATAATGCAAGTTGATCAGCTGAGAGCTGAAGGGTTGGAAGGGATCGTGCACACCTTGGCCAATATCGAGTCTTCGTCTCTGTAAGTTGGACACCCGTTGGCCATCATCCATGTGGATGCCATCCTGGCAGCTACGCTCTTCTTCTTGCCTTTCCCGCCATGCTGGAAGACTTTGAAGTTGTCTCCCTCCCCCAGCCAGAGCATCAAGACGTCTAGCGAGCAGGGACCGCTAGCTTCAGCGTCGCGACGCCAGTCTTTCGCTCTGTATATGTGTGTCTGGGTGTTCTCTACCGGCGTAGCCCTCTTACTACGCGTCCGCTCTGACGGTTGGATGGATAGGGAGGGTAGACGGCGGAGCTGAAGGATCGCGTCAACACCGATCGCATCCAGAGGCTCCGTACAGGGGTCAATGGATCGCGATCTGCTGATTCTTCTTGAGGTCCGATACCGCTAGAAGGAAGCTGAAGGCGTGTGCTACACCATGTCAAGAGCTCAAGAAGCTAACTGCAATGATTGCCTAGATATGAGAGTTGTGCGAGACGGTGTTTTTCAAACGGTCGTCTCGGTCGCGTATAGCGAAGGGAAAGTTGTACGTTTAAAAATGGCCCAATCGGGTAATTCTGGCAAACTATCTGTTCGCATTTCTATAGAAATGACTAGCCTCACTGCGAACTTTACAGCGAAGCCACGAGCTCGGCACCTGTTGCCGTCCACTCTTCATACGATTCGATATTCAAGCTGACCACCCGGCTGTTGCCTCTTAGTCCGAGAATACCCTCATCACATACTTCAATATTGTCCAGCTCTTCAAGCATTCCATCCGCGCCTCCCTTCATTGCCGTCTACCCCATGCCCGTCAGCAACGGCGACTTCGACAATTGATCCACCATCAACATGCTCATCCCGAGATGGAAAACCGTCAGTATAGCCGGAGGTGTTTTGGTACGTGGCTCTCAACGTCATCTCGCAGCCTTCAAGTACTAACATGATCACATCGATAGCTCTTGACTCACCTGCTTCTCTCAATCCACCCAACGTATCGCCGCAACACAGGCTTTTTGTCCATCTTCCCCTCATCATCTGGTTGGTCAGGAGGTCAACCTCCGCCGGAGTCGGCAGTGCCGGACCTACGCAATCTGAATGCGGAAGATCTGGAAGGGAGGAGGAAGGCGAATGCGGTGTTTGTCGTGCTGGGTGAGTGATGTTTTTCGTTGAGGCTGGCCGGAGTGGAGTTTGCGGGATGGCCACCATGATTGATAGCCTCCGATACACTGCCGTGAACTTTTCAGGCGAAGCTATGATGACCTTCAAGCGTCGGGACCGCTCACGGCAGTGGAGAGCCCTCCTTTGCGCTTGCGGATGGATTTCTGCTATTATCGTGGCTGCATGTTGACTCTCACAGCACGTAATTCCGATCTCTGGTCGTTTGTCGAGTCGATGAAGCAAATGGAAGACCGCTTCAACCATTGGGCAGGGTATGATTATGTGTTTCTGAACGACGAGGTAAGTGAACATCAGTCTTCTACGTACTGATCAATGTCTGTAGGACTTTACAGACGACTTCAAACAGTCCGTATCCATATCGAGGCCACATGGTGTAGGTTCCGCTGATCCTCTTCACAGACACACGCAAGCTCTTACCTCTTCTCAATGTCATTACGGCAAGATCGAGCGAGATCATTGGGTTCAGCCTGACTGGTGAGCTGCCCAATACGCACAAGCATTCTTGCAACAGTCGCTAAACATCCCCTAACATCGCAGGATTGATGAAGACAAAGCAACGAAAGCGAGAGAGGAAATGATACGGAAGAAAGTGATCTACGGGCATTCCGTGCCGTATCGCAACATGTGCCGCTACAATTCAGGCGTAAGTACCCTACTATCTTGGTTCGAAGCGGATCGTGTTGGCGGGATTTCGGTGAGGAATCTTGGCCTCGAAGCTGACAGGCTTCTGTAGTTCTTCTTCCGACATCCATTGCTCGAGAATTACGACTATTATTGGCGGATAGAGTAGGTCTGTGGTGACCGAGGAGTCTAGCTCACGATCGCGCAGGCCGTCCATCAAGCTCTTCTGTGACCTGGGTCAGCTCACCTTGACTACAACTTGGGACGCATTCTGATCTGAAGCAATAGCTTACGATCCCTTCTTGGTCATGCAAGATGAGAAGAAGGTCTATGGGTTCACATTATCGCTGTTCGAGTATATCGAGACGATCCCCACGTTGTGGGACTCTGTCAAAGGTGACCACCCGCTCCCCTCCTTCTCATGAAAGAAGTTGATCGGAGCTCGCCGCAGAATTTGTCGCGGAGCATCCGGACTACCTCGTGGAAGACAACGCCCTGGCCTTCTTGAGCGACGATGATGGCAAAACCTACAACAAATGTCATTGTACGCTGATTCCCCTTCACATGCCCGCAGTCGCTGACGTCAAATTCCCTCAGTCTGGTCAAACTTCGAAATCGGTGGGTATTTTCTCGCACTCGACGCTCAGTGGATTGATGACCATCAGGCGACCTGAACTTCTGGCGATCGCAACCGTATATGGAGTTCTTCGAACATCTGGACAAAGCGGGCGGTTTCTACTACGAGCGATGGGGCGATGCACCTGTCCACTCGATCGGGGCGGCTTTGTTCGCGAGGAAAGACCAGATCCACTTCTTCGACGACATCGGGTACCGACATGAGCCTTTTCAGGTGAGTGATGGATTTCGTTTTTACCAGAGTCTAGCTAAAAATGCCTCAGCACTGCCCGCAAGGAGCCGCGCATGCCCGTGGAAAGTGCTGGTGCGATCCCGGACACAACTTTGATTGGGAATGGTGTGTCCGGTGACTAGCTCCCAAAGCGATTGTGCTTACGGCCGCTCCAGGTACTCGTGCACGAAGAAGTATACGGAGATGTTTCAGACGATTTGACGATCTATACGAGATGCGCAATCATCTATGTAGCAATGTATCTGTATCATTCACGTCTGTTGAATGTTGTTTCATCGGCTGTCTGACGTTCGAGTTCTGATGTACATTCTTCCCCACCTTCGCCTTCCCTCTGCGTCTCGCATCTTCCTCATCTGATTGACATCTCCTCCCATCTAGTCTACAAGAACAGAGCGAGCCCCGCCCCCGCCCCCGCCGCACCGACCAGCGCCAGAACCGGCCCCGCAATGAGACCGATCGTCACAGGCATCCCGACGATGGCGCGCGGCGACCCCGCTCCGGACTTGGTGGCAGTGGCTCTGGAGCTGCTACCACTGGCTGACCCCGAGGACGACGCCGATGAGCGGCCGGACGCTGACGAGGAAGGGACTAAGACGGAACTGGGGGAGCTGTCCGAGCCTGAGCCGGAGGCGGTGGTGAGCCCGGTGGAGGTGCGGGTATTGTCCCCTCCACTGACTCCACCAGCACCAGCACCGGGCGAACTACCGCTTCGTCTCGTCAGCTTCGTGGAAGAATGTGGGGGAGGGATTGACTCACTTGGTGCCCCCGCCGCTGTTCGAGGTGGTCGAGTTTGACGAACCGTCGGCGCCGCCAGTGGTGGAGTTCGAGGCGGAGGAGTTGCCGGCACCGCCCGCACCGCCGGTGTCACCCGGGTTTTGGGCGAGGACGGAGAGGACGGAGAGTAGGGCGGAGAGGAGGATGGTTGACTGGATACGCATCTTGATGAGGTTATTTGAAATCGTCTGATGATCTTTGACGAGTACGGCTTGATTCGTGATAGAGAGAAAAGACCAGAGTCTTGATCGGGTGCGTCGTACTTATAAACCCACGGCACCTCTTTGCCAATCCCGATGATATGAGACGCTTGACAGCGGAGCATGAAAGGATAAGTACTGAGGAGGATGAATGGAGAGAGAATGTGAGATCGGCATCACCCCGTCTGACCCGAGGAGATGGGTCTCAAAGGATGGCGATGGACATGAGGGAGAGTGAACAAAGGAGAGAATGGGGTAACGTGCGCCGACTTGGACTTTGATACACCGAGACATCCCTTGATTTGGTTTCGGGCGAGACTTGCACGAGTGGCACATGGCATGAGGTGCATCAAAGGACTTGACGCAGTTTTCGGACATAAATCGTGAGAGCGCATTGGGGACATGATTGTGAAAAATGTAAGGCGTGCGGTGGGTGATGGGTTCGTGACGATAGCATCTGGTCGATGTGAGGCGTCCTTAGTGGACGTAGTCGTCTTGGAAGTCGTACATATGCTGAGGGAGGAGGCCTGTACGACATCAGTGGCACTAGTACGGGAGCCTACACACCCGGACTGATCGACTGCATCCCGCTATTCCCGGGGACGAACGGATGAGCATGCGGTTCTGGGCCACCAGTCTCTGGGCCACCAGTCCATCAGTGATGGCAGTAGGCAAATACCGACCAAGGCAACCAATTGCCGCACACTCACGGAGGCCAGAAGGAGAGTACAGTTGCCTTGCTCCCCAATCTATGACTGGCAGAGAGCCGCCTTACATCTTCATCAGCGTCGTGTAACTGGCCTCGAAGTCCAACTGACTTTCTGGCGCCGCTGAATGGCTCTGCGGATACCTAGCACCAGCACCGCTGTTACTCATTGGCCAGCCTAATCCCAAGCCGATAGCTGCGCGTGAATTCGGACGAACTCGGTTGAAATTGATGCCGCCATGAGCGTTCGTCGGGCCGTGAGCGAGGAGGGCATTGGTACCGTACGGACGAGGAGCCGACACTGCCTTGATATCAGAACACTCATCACCAACGACAGGGGAACGTAATATTGGGAGCGGACTTGAGCGGGGGGTGCGTGGAGTTTGGATTGATGTAGGACGGGGAAAGCCTCTTCCCCTGGAAATCGCTAAAGCCCATCAGCGCATTTCAATGCTTGATATCAAACCAACTTGAGGTGGAACCACTGCACGATCCTGCTGGCATTATCCATCGATCGGCAGTCGATCATGACGGATCTGCGCGGTATCAGAAAAGGTAATTACACAAAGCATTACCCCTTGGTCTTCCCATTCACCTTATGCTCCGTAAAGGTGATGTCCTTGCGCTCGACATGTACCCCAGCTTTCGCGGCGGCTTCGACCAGATCATCCGGGTTTGTCCACTGTCCGTCACGTGTCTTTAGCTCGATGAGGTGGAAAAGATATACCAGACCCACCCAATGGAGATCGCTTATCCCGAGGGTGTAAGAACCGCGATAGAGCGGACCGCCGAACTGAATCGGACCCTCCCCAAACCCCCTAGTATTCGAATTCTCGGTGAAAGGCATGGTGCGACCCTTCAATATAGCCGGAAGATCATATGGTAGAGCCTAAAAGACGTACGAGTCAGCACTACCATATGTCGACACAGCCATTCCATCCGTGACGGATGACAAGACCAATCACTCACGTCCTGGAGATGTATGGCCCGGCCTGTCGACCTGACTTGAGCTTCCTCAACCTCCATCGCCTGGACCGGAGTACGGATTTGGGGAGAGTAGGCAAGCTGTGGGGAAGGGTCGGTCGAGAAGGGCTGCAAGGGGCGACCCTTAGGCGATGGGATAGGGAGCAGGTAGAGGGCTTACTGGATGATACATGTCTGGCGCCAAGGAAGCTTGGTCGTGCTGTGTTGATATTCAGCAGATGGCACCATTATCTCACCAGATTCACGAGGACACGAGGGCGAGGAAATGAGGGAAGGAGATGGCAAAGAGAGGCTTCGGATGTCAAGCGAGACTCACATATGGAGCTGAAGTCGTCATCGCTTAAGCCCACGAACGAAGCCAATGATGACGTGGGAGGGTATGAAGAACCAAAAGGCGAGAATCTGCTGTTGCTATCGCTGAGGGATTGAAAAAGAGATGGAGGAGCAGTGATCCAATTTCGTCTGGTGGACTACCTCCACCGACAGCTAAAGTGGCATGCCTCAAAATACCGGGTTCATGCAAGATATGCTAGATTCTATATCGGGTGCTGGCCATGCAAGATCCTTCGGGTAGATACATGACCCTACTGTCGGTCAGTCTGCGCTGCTATACAATTCCGTCCTGCTTCATCTTCTCGATCTCCACGTCGCCGTACCCCAGCTCACCGAGCACTTCGTCGGTATGTTGACCCAAGAATGGCGGAGGCCGGTAGATCTGGACGGGTATCAGAGCTGTATCTCGGCCTAATGAGGATGAGCCTACCTTCATCTTCGATCCATCGTACGATACTGCGGGAGCTGCGAGCTTTATTTTCCCGGCTCTTGGGTGCTGAATACATACTATCTTCAGCTGCTATGACGGAATTAGTTACGTGAGACCCACCTCGACCTCCTCGACGACCTCGCGAGCTATTGCTTGAGGGTGCGCGAAGGTCTGTGCGATATTGTTGATAGGTCTGAACTCCAGTCAATAACATCACTCAAGCTAGGAAGCTACTCACGCGAAAGGCAGTCTTGATAGCGGTACATCAGCCTCGCATGCTCGTAAGCTCGATGAGCATACTCACCCCTTCCCAGTCAGTTTCTCACCCCAGTCGGCCGTCGTTTTCTCCGCCAAAACCTCCTCGATCAATCGTACCATCTCCTCCCGATTCTCCACCCTCACCCGATTCGTACTGAATCTCGCATCATTCGTCCACTCTGTTCGATCGAAAACCTCCGGGGAACACAGGACCGCGAATTGCGTGTCGTTGCCAGCCGAGACCATGATGAAGGAGTCTCTCGTCGGGAAGACCTGATAGGGCACTATCGAGGGATGAGAGGTGCCTTGTCGGGTGGCTTCTTGGCCGGCTATTAGGTAATTGCTGCCGATGTTTGCCAGAGATGCGATCTAACCGAATCAGCTGTACCAAGCCGGAGCTACAGGACAAACTACCTGACTTTCAAAGAGGCTGGCTTCTACTCGGGACCCCTGTCCAGTCTGGCCGCGCTTAAGAAGCGCGGCGAGGATCCCAGACATCGCATAGTGACCCGTCAAGATGTCGGTGACAGCTACGCCGACCTGTGACTATTCAGTCCTCAAGCTTCACTCGGGCTCGCTTAGCTCGTACCTTGACAGGCGTACCTCCCTTCTCGCCAGTAATGTGCAACAAACCCGCTTCGGCTTCGATGACGACATCGTAGCCTGGAGACTTGGCCCACGGTCCGCTTGAGCCGTAACCTAAAGTCGAGATCAGTCTCGGAATGATCCCAACAAGGAGTATAGCAGCGATACTGACCAGTGATGGAGCAGTAGACCATCCTCGCGTTGATCTTCTTCACTCCCTCGTACCCTAGCCCAAATTCGTCTAGCTTGCCGGGCACACTACCCCATGCATATCAATACTCGTACCCCAAGTAGAACAGAGGACCTACTAATTCTCGACCAACACGTCCGCTCGTTCCACAAGCCTTCTCGCAACTTCCTGTCCCTTTTGGCTCTTCAGGTTCAACGTCAGTCTGTACCTTCAGTCAGCATGATCAGATCGCGATCGTAGATGACGGACGTACGACCGCTTATTTCGGTTAGCTTGCAGGAAGTAAGCCGATTCTGGAGGTAGGTCTGGGCGAGGGTATGAGGGGGATGGCGATGAGGACGAGGGGAAAGGGGCGGATGGGGGTAACCAACTTCGAGTATCGTCGCCGTGTTTTGGTGACTCTATCTGGGTGACCGACATTGGCTCTCCGGGACGTTACAGTGCGAGGATTGATTTACCTTGATGACGTCCGCTAAATGAGGTCGCTCGTCAGCGTAGCTTAAACAGCTTATCCCCACCCTCACCTCCAAGATCTGACTGTCCCCCGTCAGCGGAGGCATCGTTAGGCAGAGAGAGAGAGAGAGAGAGGGGGGGGGGGGGAGAGAGAGAGAGCTCACCAGCATCATCGTACACAGCGGTCCAGCGAGTACCCTAGTCAAGTCAACAATCTTGATCCCAGCCAGGGGCCGATCGACAGTCGATGTTGTGCTGGACAGCTGTCTTGCATGCCACCGGTAGGACCTCTGTCTAGCATGTCGCACGATCAGGATACCGCCTCTGGTAAGCATGGCTACTGAAATCTGGTGGGCATGTCGATGAACAGACATAAAAATGTGGAGGCAGGCCTTTGAGTGGTCCGGCTGAAAGCAGTCGCCCGATACCCGCGGAAATTGACTCTAGCCGAGGACTTGGATTTCATGCATCCAAATCCCCTAATCACTACGCATGGAATGGTTACGGAGCATGCTTTACCTATCTCACCGGAACGAAGCGGACTATTAAGCTACTTGGAGAATCCTCTCCATGACGTCCGCAAGCGCTTGACGTAAAGCGTAGATCGACCTCATCAGCATCTCGGAGAAGTCAAGACGGAAAGGAGCGCAGTAGCACAAGGGATAGAACCTGTTCTGGCGCCCGAGGATGTCATGGTATTGAGCAATAATTTGCTAACCGATGAACGGAAAGACAGGACGCAAGTGAGGCCGAGGGTGTCCGAGAGGTCTCTGATCCTTGATAGATGATATCAGTACGGTCTGAATTCCGTCTTCGCCGCAGACTGTGGGATCCTTGCCCCTGCTTGCCTGCGGACAAGCTAGCAACCATCAGCAAGTTGACAAATGATACATTCAGTTGTGGCTCGTCATTATATTCGTGATCGTCAAAGGTCGTTCCAGATCTCAAGGTAATCATGTCTTCGGTGCTGTTCTGACGGGAAGGAATTTGATTGGTTGTCGCAAGAGGAATGGCCACGGAGGAACCACAGACTATACGCAGCACTCGTCAATATATGTCACCTGATAGCTTTTCGAGATCGGGAACGCACGAGGAGAAGGAGTATAAAGCCGGCTGTGAAGATCTGGAGCGCGACCAGGACCGAGCTTGACATGTAAGATGCGAGGAACGAAATAGCCTGTTGATTTCAGCATCAGTCAACATGCCCTGAACATAGAAGAGGAATGGAGGAGGACGAGGGATAGAGGAGAACTCACAGTAAGAACAAGTAAATATGTCTGGGTGTACGTCTCGATAAGGTGTTGGGAGTAGGGGTCCTGAAGACTGTCAACTTTAGATCCTAGTCACTGGTAGGCTATCTCACGATGCGACCATCTAGCCACGTCAGAATGGTGGCTGGGAGGTAGTCCATGTCGCTCACAGCAATCTAGAATGATTCTGGGTAAGGCAGACAAAGGAACCACTTGAATGAAAGTCTGATAAGTAGGCTAGCAGCATGATTCTCGAATAGCTAGCTGCACACCCAGAAGCATTCTGCCACTGCCGTTTATGCCGTAACTCCGAAAAGGCTCCGGATTGGTATGTTCTTGACCTTGACGTCATTTCATATCCTGCTAGAAGAGGAAAGTGCCCCGTATCCGGACGTCAGCGTTGCCCTGGGCTTCCCGCTGGATATGCTTCCCTCATAATCCTCCTCTCTCTTTTCGCTCTTTCGCTCTCTCACTACCCGCTCCATCGACAGCCAGGTTTCCCGCATCTGACCAGCATAAATTTAATCACAACGGCGTCTGAAGCTATTCAAATTGGCCTTGTATCTCTCCTGACCCGGCCAGTCATCAAAGCCGTGTTCCCCTCCGAACTCAACGTCACCACCACTTCAGATTCCAACTCGACGCCTCCCGATACCGAGTTGATATCCCCGATCTCATCCAATACTCACATTCCTACCTCTCCCGGACCACCTACCCTCTTTCAAAACCCGAAGCCGCACCAGATCGATAATCAACATCTGCCAGCTCCATACTCTGGCACTGGCGTCCACCCGATCAGTATGACCACCACCACTGCGAGGAGGACGATCGTGTTGGGTCCAGAGGGCAACCTCTCCGTAGCCGATGAGACCTTATCGCGGCAGGCGGAGAAGATGTCCCTCAAGGAACGTCGCCTTGGCATGGATACTGCGGAAAACCCTCAGCGGGAGATGCAGACATCCGAGACTGACAAGCCGGAAATGGATGAAACCGCCCACAACGATGAGGGCATGGCTCCTGGCGAGACTAATGAGGGCGAGATTAACAACCTCGACACCCAAGGACGCGGGATGCACCCAGCTCTCCTCAAGAACCTCCCCAGTAACGAGAGGGACCTAAACGCTACCGAGGCATCCATCTATAGCGAGCAAAACGACCTCCCAGACGGCGAGCAGGCTATGTCGGGCCATGACAACGTCGATGAGGAGTTTCGAGGACACGCTCTTGGGCCCAACGACGACTCGAAAATGGCGCTCGGATCGGCTCTCGCCACGGATCCTGCGGAGATGAACGAATCAAGGGAGGTGCAAGGGATGGAGGAGGATCACCCGAACGGTGACGCCATGTCCACTCGTACTGGCGCGACAACTCGTACTGGCATCACAAATCGGACGGGCGTTACCAACCGGACCGGAGCTACTCGGCCAACGTGAGTGGTATCTTATCAGAGCTGCATCACTGAACTCATTTTGACCATCAGTATGCGCGACGAGCCTTCCCGTTCTTACCTAAACACCAAGGCGATGCCCATCGTCACAACCTATGAAACCTACGAGCAGGACCCAGCCACTGACAATGCTTCGATCAAGACCACTCCTGTCGACAAGCATAAGTCTGTCGCTGGCTCAACTAAGGCACCCACCGTCAAACGGGGTTCCGTTGATGAAGGCTCGCTTCGAGCGCCGACCGTGACCCGCCTCCCGACCAGCAAGCCTGCCTCTGTCAAGGCACCTTCCACCAAGGCTGCGACAATCAAGCGACCGCCCTCAGTCGCCGCATCCGTTCGGAACCGAGACTCGACGGATGACGGCGGTGTCGCCGGCGCAGCCAGTGGTACCGGTCTCGGACAAGTTCTGACCCCTCAGCGCCAGCGTGAGCTTCAGCAGCGGAACAATGTACAGCCCAACAACGTGCATCCTCTTGGCCCGGCTGGCCATAGCCGCACCTCTCTGAACGACCAGGGCCACGTTGCACGAGACCGCAACACCACATTCGACGAACCTGAGCGCGCTTCATCCCCGCGACCCATGTCGCCGTTTGGCCATCGCCCTGCGCCAAATCTTATGTCTGTCGCCGAGGACGGCCGCGAGAGCCGTTTCGATCAAAGGGACAGGGGAGGTGGGATGCTCAACCGAAACGGAACGGTTATCAGTCGCGCCAATACCATGGGCAGGAACGGCAACCTCTCTCGCGCCCAGAATGGAGGTACGGTCGGCAGCAGGCGCGGAGCCTTCGGTCGCGGTGCTGGTGCCAGCATCGGTACTCAGCCTGAGGAGGTACTTGGGAGGGAGTGAGTCAAATCTCGACGTCCAGTAAGAGCCACTGACCTAGGGTGTAGCGATATCCACACGCGGGCCGAGCTGACTGAGCGCATCCTGGATGACTCGACCTTGCGCCGCCTCTCCAACTTGGGTCAGTTCCTCTGTATCGTTAGAAGAGACGTTTTACTGAATCCCATCTAGAAAAGAAGGATGCCAGTCGCCTTGCCAAGATAATCAAGAGCGAAGGCAAGGCCGAGACCGCTGCCGTCAAGGGCTCCATCAAAGAGCTCGAGCGCATCTCGCGTCTTCAGAAAGAAGCCGCCCATGCCGAGCGCAAGTCGCAGCTCCGCCTCTCCAAGTGGACGACCAAGGAGCACAAGGCAAGACTGCGCTTCCTCAAGGAGAAGGAGAGGTATGAGAAGGTCGAAGGCGATCTGAGGAACGCGGAGAACGACTACGAGGAGAGGCGAGACCATGCCGCAGGCCTCACGGCTCAGGTCGCGGACCTCATGCAGCAATGTGACGATATGCGCGGGCAGAAGGCGGCAGATGATGTGAGTCTTACCGATGTTGTTTGGTGCAGAGCTGATATGCGTAGCGTGAGAGGGAGGTCAAACTCTTGGCGATTAAGAACCCCGGTCACAGCTAGTTGGCTCGCACTTCATCTGACTCTTGACTCCAACACCACATTTCACCTCGTCTCAGCATCGTTCTACTCATACCCGAGGGAGGAGGATGTTTATAATCGCGTTGTGCTGGGAATATATACACGATCTATGGTCCAAATCTGTGTGCGGAAGATGCAAATATCTGATCACGTGATACCAGCCAGGCGCCAGTTTCAAAGCGGTTCACCGTTGCTCTTGCTGAGAGGGAGTGTCGATGACTATTGGCCGAGATTGAAGGACGACGGCTCAAGGACGCACGGTGTTCCCCATACATCGTTAAATTGAACCGAGATTTGGACTGATTGGGGATCATCGGATGCAGATCCGAAAATGACCGTTACAAGCGCGGTGGAAAAGACGTCGTCAGTACTGTGACCCGCTGACGAACTCAGGGCAAGGAAAATAATCACTCAGAGCCTCGACTTGGCGTAACTACGGTATACCAGCTGGCAGCTGGGTGCCTGTGGCGTCCGAACAGAGAGTCCCGGCGAATGGAACTCGACGTGCAAAAGATATCGACGTCACTGGACGAAAACCTTGGCATACCGCCAGGGACCTTTGTGGTTAAGAAACTCCACCCAAAAAAACCTTGTCTGTGCCCCCCGCTGTCAGGAACGTCATGCGGATGCGAAGTTCCGGATGCTTTTCCCCCTCTCGGCCCGCTAAACCTCCGTTCTTCTGGCTCGGCTCTGGCGTGTTCCAAAAGCCGGCTAAAGAAAGGTCACGAGCCGGGGTGGGTGTTGGTTCAGATCGAGTCGTGCATGCGTCGGCTACGTAACCCCAATTCCAGAATTCTTCTGGTGAGTGATTCGTCATAATACCCTCTCGGTCGTTTCGGCGATGACCGCCCAAAGGCAATCGAAGTAAATTTGCTGGCGCAGTTATTGAACCACCCCTGGCCCTGTCCTTTGGGTAAGCCAATACACCTGCTGACGACGATCAATCTTACCACGACTCCAATTGATCTGCGCCCAAATCGCCTCATTTGCTTCTCAGCCCAATCCATCAATTCAACTTGAATCGAGCATACTCCTCACGATGACTTTCTATAGCGCCATGGACTTGACCTTGTCTCAGGAAAGCTATGATTCATCACCTTCGTCCAACTTGTCGTCAACCGACCAGGTTTCCCCTCAACTTCCCTACTACCCTCAATCATCCTTTCCCATGACTCCCTATGGTTACTACCCAAACCCAGCAGGTCCATTCAATACCCCATCACCCGGGATGTGCTCGAACTACGCGTATCCTCCTCCTCAGAATGACCTCACCCGACCGTTCTCCTCCTACCAATGGCCTTTCTACCAACAAAGTCTTCTCAATTCCCGTCAACAACCACCTACCCAACGTTGTCTCGCTCCATCACTCCTCCTAGGTCCTTCCGGTCAATCACCAGAACTCATACCAGACTGCCTTCCAGCCACTGTCTACGCCTCACCAATGTCCTCCGTCGACTCGATGCTCGCGCACACACCCCTTCTCGATATCACCGCTCTCGACCACGCCATGTCGCCCGATGTGATAATACCAACGACGATGCGAACCGCTCCTCTGCCCGTCATCCTTCCGAACGGACTTCACAACGATGTGTATGGATACACTGGCAAGTTGGAGGTGATCGAGGCGCCTGTATCGCCTGAACTGCTTGAGTTGGAAGCGAGTGGCGAGGGAAGGAAGAGATCGCGAACGGCGCAGGCGTGCGATAAGTGTCGGATCCGCAAGGCCAGGGTAAGTACTTTCTCGACCCATCCCACCGGGCTCTCCTTTGATATGAAATATCAGTGCTTCGGAGGCAACCCGTGTAATCGCTGCGTCAAGCGTACTTTCAAATGCGACTTCTCCAACCCTCTTCGTCAACGCGGTCCGAGTAAGCCCCAGGAAGGTGAACTCAAGCCCAGAGCTCGACGACATTCCGTCAACCATCCCGCTCTCCCCTCATCAAAGCGGCCAAAAGTCGCCGCTCTCTCCCCGGACATCGAGGACGATGACTCGGTCGGAGAACTACACGGCAACCAGCTCGGACTCGAGTTCACCTGTCCTTCCACTGATCTCGACGCAGAGGGCGAAGACGACGAGGGAGCCACGCAATGGTGGCCTTCGCCCTTCGGGCAAAACGAGCCCATCTACCCAAACACAATCGCCGCGCCCACTGCGGTGTTCGGCTACGGTACACCCAGCTCACCGTCGGCGTCGGGACATCTATCCGACTGGAATACGTCGAGCATGATGCTCAACTACGCAACAGCCGCTGCTCAGGTCAGAAGGGAGGCGAAACAGCAGCTCGCACGCGCGAAGCGTGGTGGTGGCGCTGACGGTAGGACGGGTGACGATGGAGGATGGAGGATCAATCATCTGAGCCCGGACTGATGTAGGACGAGGACGACTACGGACCGAAAGATTTATGACGACACACTTCGATTCCATTGGAAGCCGATATGTACGATACGACTCGACACGAGACAACACATGTGATAGCCTCGGCTGAGAGAGATGTCGGGGAGACGCTGTATAACTAGACGGAGGCAAAGGTGTACGAGGAGGAGGAAGGAGTTCATGAGATGATTGGATCTCGGGTCGTTCCGTTCATACACGAGAGCGGGAGCGGGACGAGAGCGGGACCCGTGTATGTTGACATGGATCATCTTGCCATTTGACCATTTGCAATGACCATGTCAGCTTGAGTGAGTCATCGTTCATTTCCTTAGTCTTCATACCGTGAGTACGCGTTATTCGTGGGTCAGGAAACTCCCTGGACGAAGCCACTTTTCACACCACAGATGCCCCTTTTCAAACTTTCATTGCCCTTCACATGCATATGCTTTCATGACGAAAAGAATAGCATTGGTGAGCTGGTCATCTGAACTCAATATCAACACTGTTGAACGGCAGACAGGAAGGATCCATGTGAGACACCATTTGCGGGCAGAGATAGATGGCATTTTTGCAATTGCCTTAGAGGCATGGGCGGATTTTTTGTTGCACTTATTAAACAAACCCGCAACGGTTTCTTGTGAAGAATTGTTGAAAGGGAAACGATTGAAGTCAGTCGTGTCTTGAGGATTCAGCCGGTTCTGCCGGTGTACTAGACCGGAACTACAGTAGTATAGGCTCATGGACCTCCGCCTCTCACTGAGCGGAATTCCTCCAATATAAAATCGTCTGTTTATCTTCAATATTGAGCCCAGAGCTGTTCACGTCACCATTGGCGCCGGCAGCCTGATGCATAGTCATCTGCTAGGTGTCATGAAAACATTACTGTGTTTGGGACAGGAACTTTGCGGGGTTTGACGCCACAAAGTCCGAAAATCTTACCCGGAGTGAGCGGCCCATGACGTATTTTGGCGCGATCGCTGCGCCGCTCTCGATATAAACGACTCTTCTTCCATTTCACCCGGACTTCTTCCAGATTTTTTCCGAGATCTGCAAATCATGTCGAGGTATTGCTACGGCGGTTACGGTGAGTTACTTGCGAACGCACACTCAACTACATCTACCTATCGTTCATTGAGCTGATGATCATCCTGTTCAGGCTATTGCAATGCAGAAGGGCTGGGTTCCGGCGCCCGAATCGGTATCGGAGTTGGTATCGCCGTCGCTGTCCTCGCTGTCATCCTCCTCATCTCATACTGGCGCAGGCGGCAAGTCTTTTCCCTAATTCTCTCCGCGATCCTCTCACTCCCGTCCTATCCTTTGTCCATCCGTTTATCCTCCCGCTGACTTGGACATCCCCCCTCTCCTAGATCGTTGAAAAAACGATTCGCCAAGTACCGACCCCCGGCACTCCCATTCACATCCAACAACAACGAATCATCCACCCCATACGCCAATAATCCGCCGCCACCCCAGGCGTCGAGCTGGAACAACAACCAGTATGGGAGAAACCCGCCGCCACCGGCCCAGACTTACCAGCCTAGCATGGCCGGGCAGTATGGTGCTCCCAAGGCTACTGCGGGAGCAGGGACGGGATCGGAGACGGGGATGGGCGAAGGGGAGCACGAACATGGGTATGAGTGGCAGCAGGCTAGGGAACAGGAGAGGACGGCCAAGACACAGGCACCGCCTGGTTATGAGGTTGGAACCGGTCAGGGTGGGTGTCCAAGATTGATCGGGAGAGCGAGCTGATCCGTTGGTGGGTTAGCGACTGACAATACCGGGACCAGAGGATACCTGCCCCCGCCTGGACCACCGCCAACCGGGAAATGATCAACTAGAAGGGCAGTGTGAGGATTGGGTCCCCACAGCAAGGATGATGGGTGGTGAGGAGCAATTATTCTAGATTGATTCGTTAAGGGATCATCAACAAGTACCAACGGTTTGTCATGCAGTATATAGCGCATGTATTATCATACTCATACCAGGGGCCATACCTGGGGCAACGTTTCTCATCGGCATGTCAAAAATACCGTGAACCGCCACTCAATGTTAATCACCGAGGCATGCCAACCATCGAGACATGCCGATGATATTACGCCCTGCTGGCCGTATCGACTGAGGAAGGTGAATTTTCTCGTCCCTCTGCCCGTTTGGACCGTTCATGTCACTCCTCTGACTGTCTTGAGAACCGCGGACGCGCCAGGTCGGAGGACTGATGAATCCTATTATCATTGAGCAGACATTTATGACAGATGGATGAAGCGCATCAGAGTGTCTCGTTTGCCCTGCCCATGGAGCGTTTCATCATTTCCCACTCGCAGAAAGCACCTTTGACAACAGCTCCTCCATCCTCAGCTGACTCTCCCTCATCTCCTTGATCTCGCCCTTCAGCACATCCACCTCTGACCTCGTGTCATTCGTCGGTATTGGCATAGCTGACGTCTTGCCGAATAATCTGGCGAGGGGACTGATCGAATCTTCGTGCTTTCTGCCGGAAGCCCTCTTCGGAGTCTTCGCCGTCGTCCGAGAGAGTTAAGGCTTTGAGCGGAGTGGTGGTACCGGAACGTGCCAGGAGCAAAGGCGGAGGACCGGCTTCGAAGACTGAGGCGATGAGGACTTCGGATCCAGCGCCGAGAAAGGAGCTGCTCCGATCAACTCAGCCTAAGACGGACCTCACGAAAGCTCACTCGAACAAGCTGGGCCGCTGGATACGATCGACAACAAGGCCAAGAGACGAGCGCCGCAATTGGACACCTCGCTGCTTGATGATAGTGCCATCGCTCGTATGCCGAGATCGCTATGAGTATGGGGAAGCTCTGCAGACGAAGTAAAGGAGCCGGTCAACCTTGGTAAGTGAACCTACAGTGAGACGGATGGATAAAACATTGATACGATGCAGAGTTCGAGGTGAGGAGAGCCAGCTAAGCGGTAGGAGTACGATGAAAGCAAGAAGGTTGATTGGCGGTAGGTACGAGAAGACCGCATCGGATTTGACGCCTTCCACGGTCTTAACGACTCGTTGGAACAGGTGCTGTTCTCGTCTCAGCCAGAATCTGATAGGAACGGGCGGGGGACCCACCTCTTCCTGAGCGTTCTGGTTGATCTCGGCGAACTTGTTCGAGAGGATGGAGATGAGAATGGTGATGAGCAAGGTATTACGTAATGCACTAATGGATTCATGAGCACGAGGTCATCATGAATTGACAAGGCTCACGCATATGAGATCAGAACGATAGGTCCGAAGACGGGATGGAACGATTCGCTTGCGTTGAAGCCTACGTGAAGACTGATCAGCACAGGCTCATGAGAGCTATACGAAGACGTACCAAGCCAAACTGAGGGGGTTACAGTCAGTCAATCGGCCTGCGTGATGTTGCCAACGTACCCAGATCTGCCTAGATTCGGGGTTAGAGGATGCAACAGCCGGAGCTTGCGCGACTCACAGCATGAGCCAGACAATCTGCCTGATTGTCCACGTCTGCCGCCCAAGCGTCCACAAACAGAACAAAATCCCAGTGAATGCCACGACCGCCAGGTCCTTCAGCGGACAGCGTCGAGCAGACGAGAGCATGACCAACAGGAAAGACACATAAAGCCCACGAACCGCGTCATCATAGCCCTCAGCTAGTCCGACTTCAGCATTGGGTCAGCAAGGACAGTGCTTTGCGTACGGCCAGGATGACGACATTATCCTTGATCAAGAGAAAGACCAGCCGCGGAAACAAGATGCACGCGCCACATGCCAGGATGTCGAAGGCCAGATCTGAGGTGGCAAGGGAGTGCGAAGCGAGGGCGAAGATGCGGAGACAGAGGTAGAAAAGGAAGATGACGATATATGCCAGGTCGAAAGCGTTCCAGGCCTGACCACTTTCAGCGAACAGCGCTTCAGGTCTCAAATTTCCAGACTCACATTGGCAGCGTATACTAGAAGAAACGGTGAGCTTGGATGTGCTGCGGATTGTAGAGAAGCCTCACCTGTCCATCCATGCTCTTTCGATGCAGCCAATTCATCGAGCATGAAGCCCAAGCCTATGCTCGCCCAGACGTCATCGGATGCACCCTGGAAGGCGCACCAGTCTCGCACGAGCTCGCCGACGAGATCCGCTTCGTCCTCCGGATGGGGGAAGGTGCGAAATATCTTTACTGTGACGGTCATTACGGGGAGCGAAGTGGTAACGAGACTACTGACTGGCTAGCAACTCGCAAAAAGCCGCTCGGCTTGTCTGGAGAGGCGCATAGCTCATGTCGCCCGTCGCGAGATTGATGCAATGTATCCTGTTCTCCTTGGGTCAGCCATAGGTTCCGAAAGATGACAGCCACATAATCCAAGCTCGCACATACCGATTGGCCATCAGAGCGTACAGCACCCCACCGAGGCGTAGTTGTCCTCCCCACCTGATCTGGAATCTTCGCTGCACCCGACTCTCCGCCATCTCCCGACCTCGGGACCGTGAGCAGACCGCTCCCACTGCTTGGCCCTTTCTCATCCTGGAACTTTAGGGCAAAGCGCTCGACAATGGGTCGGACGAGGGTGTAGTTGATTGGGGGAGAGTGCAGCTGTTCACAAGTCAAGGACGTGTCTATTGCGCCCGTGATGGAGGAGGAAAGCTCGTGTATGAGGGCGAAAATCGAGTTCGGCGGAGGGCCGAGAACAGGGGAAGTAGAGGGTTTTGCGGCCATTTTTTAAGACGTGGGATACCTCAACTGATCAGAGTCGAGACCATAGTACACCTCCTCGAGTAGGTTAGAGCTCGTTAGCACCCCGATTACGCGTCCAAATCCGCCTCTGGAAGGCTCGAGAAGGGTTCCACCCAAAGGAGTGCATCAAATCCTATCGCTCGTTCATCAGGTCCGCGTCCCATTTACTATGTGCTGTATGCGAACTCGTTCTACCAGTCCCCGCGTTCTACTTCCTGATTTATAGCTGCGCTCACACCTTGTAGCCCCAAGTATGTCAGACGCCGCCCCTGAGTGCGCGCCAGGACGTCGCAAGTCTTCTAGATCCCTGATCCCGGGCATATTCTCCATAAAGAGCTTCTTGAGTGTCTCGGGGATCTCTTTAGCATGAGGAAGACCGATTCGCCAGCGTGTTTTAGATTGGGATCCTCGCTCCATGCCCAAATGGCATATAGCTCGGGACTGTCTGCACGTCACGTAGTGCCGGGTTCGTTCCCATGACCCTCGGGATCGTTTCCCGCCGCCGTGTGCTCCGAGCTGACATCATAGATGGGCCAGGGAAGACTGATCTCCGCGCTGTACACCATCCCCACCGGGCTTGGCGACACGGATCATCTCCTTTCTTGTATGCTGCCAGTCGGAAATCCCGATGATGACTATCCGGACGTAGACCAGGTCGAAGTGTCTTATCAGCGAAAGGAAGAGTCTTGTTCGCATCGGCAAAGGTGAAGCTAACATTCGAGGGAACGGGGCCCATTGGCTTGGATACCATCACATCGGCGCCAATGATCTTGGCCTTCGGAAACTCTTCGGCAGTCTCAATCGCCCAGACTCCAGTCCCATTTCCTACCTCAAGAAGTGTCTTGCCGGAGCCATCCTGTCTTAGGATGTCGTGCAGAGGAGCCAGGTAATTGCGGTTGCCGATTGAAGCTTGAAACTAGCGATGCTGCGTGTTCTATCGGTCAAACTCCTCCTCATCGGCAGCTACGATGTACTGATGATCCTTCGCGTGCTCTCGGATTTTATGAGCTTCTGCCAGAGTCGTCTGCTCCGCACAGGCCATCGTCCTCTGCTTATAATCCTCTGATCCAATGTCAAACCGGATGATATTGGCCCTTGGATCACAGGATCCCCGGTAGTCCCCACGTCACTCCGGGATATCGGTATCAATGCAAAGGGGGTTTCCAAGGGGGTGAGCTTTTGTGCAGAGAGAAGTAGCTTTCTGCTCGTCAAAACACCTGGCTTGCGGTTACGATCTCGGTCGGCCTGATCGGCCACTGCCGGTTCTGCAGAGCGGACGTAATCCGATCTTGGGCAGTGAGAATCGTATGAGCAGCTGAAACGAGCTCGACCCAGCTGGACAACACTGACGGCTCAGCCGGCAGTTCCTTCACGATGTATCAGGCCAGCTACACCTCACCTCCCCCTCAGCCTTGCACATCTCCTCCAACTGATCCCTATGGTACTTCTCCAATCTTCATCAGTCCTCGACAGCCACACAGCGGAGCTTTCTCCCCACCTCCCGTTGCCCCTGCTGCCAAGGGCTTCTCCCCCATGCCCTCGAGCCAATCACGGTATAACCAATACTCGCCTTCCCAGCAGTACAGCCGATCCAATCCAAACCGATATACGGCTTCACCATCATACCCACAACAACCTCAGCAGCTCCCACCGGCACGGCATAAGGGCACTCTCGCTCCCGGCAAGATCATCCAGGTTGGCATCCATTCAGTCCGGATAGAGCGGTATCTTTCGGAAGGAGGGTATGCGCATGTTTACCTTACTACTTCGGAGGAACCTATCTACCCGCCAATCAAGGGGGAGAAGAAGGGAAGATGGGGGGAGAAAGGGTACAGACAACACTGTCTGAAGAGGATCGCGTTCGAGGACGAGGCGGTTTGGGCGGATGTGAAGAAGGAGATCGAGGTCATGGTGAGTCCTTGTGATCATCAGATCTCCGCTCCGAGCGGTCTGACCTCTTAGTCACCAGAAAGCATTGCCCCCGAATCCTCATCTGACGCAGTATCTTGGGTCCGCACATTCTCGATCACCCAATGGCAGCCATGAGGTTTTCATCCTCATGGAGTTCTGCGCAGGTGAGCTCTCAGTTCTATTCTTGCTTCAGACCATCACGTGGGACGATACGCTGATCATTTCGTCATCCCACAGGCGGCGGCATCATTGATCTGCTGAACAAGCGGTTAAGGGACAGGCTGAAAGAGATTGAGATACTCAACATATTCACCGATGTGTGCGAGGTAAGCCAAGAGCTCCATCCACTTGTAATCCGGTCACATGCTGACGCCATCCTGCACAGGCTGTCGCAGCGATGCATGCCTTATCTCGACCGCTCCTGCACCGAGATCTCAAGGTATGTCATCTCATAGGCGCACAGTCCGTCATCTTGACACAAGGGCAGATCGAGAACGTGCTATCCCAACCTACATCCTCACCACCAGCACCAGAACGGCCTACCCCACTCCTCTTCAAGCTCTGCGATTTCGGCTCGACCACCTATCCCGCCTCTCGTCCCCCATCTACGAAACTTGAGGTGGACTCGCTGTCCTTGGACCTGAATAAGCATACAACGCTCCAGTATCGGAGTCCTGAGATGGTGGAGCCTATGCTCGGTTGGGCTGTTGGATTGCCGAGCGGTACTCCTCGCTGTCTACCGTCGTGGGGTGCTGACCTTATGCTTGGGTAGACGTCTGGGCCTTAGGCGTGCTGCTGTACAAGCTGTGCTATTATACCACTCCCTTCGAAGAACACGGCACCTTGGCTATCGTCAATGCCAAATACACCTTCCCGCAGTACCCCGTGTATTCTCCACGACTACAGCATCTTATCGGCGAGTTGTATCTCGCAGTCTCAATAATATACTGAATTGACGTGATGCTTGCAGCCGCTATGCTAGTGGAACAGCCCATTCGACGACCGTCGATATTCGAAGTTCTAAAAATGGCTCACGGCATGAGCGGAACCAAGCCAGAAGTGAACTATGTCAGTCTACATTCTCTGTGCTTCGAGTCACACTGATTATCACTCCAGCCGAGCCCGTCCCGCTCCATTCCGGCATTCGCCCAGCCTGCTCAACCTTCGATGCCGAAGGCGACCGCGTTTTCCTCAAATCTACTGGACTTCACGTCGTCAACCTCAAATCATGACTCGCAAATACGACAGGCCCCGCTCGTGCCCTCTGTACAGCCTGGTCGACGAGGACGACCGACAAGGGAGCCGAGTAGGAGCCAACTACCTTCTAGCAAGTTCCCCGAAATGCCCCAACCACCCGTGTTGCATCATCCCAAACCACCCAATGTCGCCGACAATCTGGCCTCCGCCGCTCCTCTCTTGCAGGTCACTGGCGAAGCCAAGGAGACCCAAAGTTCCCCGAAACCTCCCCAGAATCTCGATACGTTTGGCATGCCGTCAATCCCGATAGCGACCCCGAAATCTGAAGAAGGCTTCGAAGACTCGTTCGGAGCGAGAGTATCAAGGTTCGGAGCGAACCTTCAGAGACCAAGCTCTGGTCTTGATCCCTCCCTCCGCGGTATCCGGTCAACGAGCATATCCGCGTCACAGCCTAAGTCCGGTCTAGCGACTTCGTCATCGTATAACTTCCCTACCTCTTTCGAAGCATCAAAGGGAATTTCACCGGCACCCACAGCCAAGAGGACGCTCGATCCCTCATCTTCCATCCCAGACGGCGAGCTCAGCTTTGAGACTCGCTTCCCTTCCATTGAAGCACTGTCATCAGGAGACGCTTTCTCGCCACCTCTTCCCACAGCCGCACCTACATCTCGTCCGCAATCGAACCAACCTCAAACCCTGATTTCCCCTATCACCTGTCCGCCTACGAAGCGACCGAAGTCCGGGCCGAGGCAGCAGTCCATCATGGGCAGTCTGACTGGTGGCGAAACCCTCTCAGATCATCAAGCTTCGAGCTCCAAGGCCGATCGCGCACCGCAACCTCATTCCACGCACGTTACAGGCACCGCCTTCAAAAGCATTCAGGGCGGGATGTTGTCCCCTCCAACTGCTCAGTCACAGACGGGATACTTTGATCTTACCTCTCAAAATGGCAGAGCATCGCCAGCAACCGCTGCGGGGGCCACAAAGTCGCCCATGCCCCAGGATCTGATGACCGGTGATGAGTCGGGCGAGCTACTTATGGCGTCGATGCGGCCAGCGATGTCCACTATGACCTCAGCGAATGGAATACGGCTTAGGCCGAAGTCGATGAGTCAGCCACCAGCATCCGGCTCCCAATCTGGGGAGTCAAGGCCATTGCTCGCTCATGTCAACTCGTCCAAGTCGAACGACAACACTCAGCCTCAACGGCCACCTCTTAAGGGGATGCAAGTAGAGGAGATTGTCACTTCGCCGGACGCGAAGTCCCCGGAGAAGGTAAAACCCGACTCATCGGATGAGGAAGCTGGACCGGAGTCGGCTTCTGCAATATACCGTCGACCGGATTTCCCTTCACAGGGAGCCTCGGCACTCCCTGCAGCGGATGGCAAGTGGGCAGCCCCGAAAGCCGGCCAAAGTGGCAAAGAGAAGGAGAGGTCGCCCAGCAAGCTGCCATCCAAAGCAGCTACGACCCCTCTGCCGGTTGAGAACAGCAAGGAGCGGCCCGCGGCTCGTAGATTGCCAACGACGGAGCGGAATCGACCGCAGTCAATGTACGTAACGACTACCAGTGGACCGTCGCAGTCAGGAACGGACGCGTCAGTTCCGCAATCCGCCGAGCCACAGCGACCGTCCCATGGTCGTCAAGGTTCGATCACGGACATGGTATCCCGGTTCGAAAGCATGAACTCCCCTGTGACGCCCACTGCCAACGGATCGTCAAATGGGCTGTCGAGGAAGCCATGGGTTGCTGCCAAGCCCGCGGCATTGCGCAAGCTGACGACCGAGGTCATCTCCCAATCCCCCTCTTTCGTGTTGCCGAAGAAGATTGAAGGTCCTGTCACCGTCGCTCCAAAGCCAGTGCAGTACGGCCAGACTCCCGCGCCCGCAGGCTTCTCACGATCGTCCTCGGGCCGGTCATTCCCTATCACCATGCCCACTCCGTCTGCCAAGCCCTCAGTGTCGGCGACGGCCGACCACGTTGAGCCGGACGCGGCAGTCAGGCGGAACGATCCCAAGTCGCCGAAGAGCTCAGAAGCACAGGATAGTCCGGAGAAGCAGCAGCCGGTGAATCTCCTGATCCAGCGATGGAACCGGGGTGGGATGAGCAAGCCGCAGTCGCAACCCAAGCGAGGGAATTACGTCTAGCGCACGATAGATTGTAGGTTATGCTATATGCATCAAGGGCATCTAGTCTGTATAGTAGGATGTGGCTCAGCACGACCAATCATGCACATCCTCCTCCTCGATCTCCAAGACCTCCATATCCTCATCAAATTCATCACAACCCCGATCATCCGCAAACACCTTCCAATCCCTCTCCTCCCACCCTCCCGCATTGACATCATGAACCCCGGCCTCAAAATTCTTCCATCTCCATCGCTCACACGAGTCCCCCCAACACCAGATAAGCGGTCCTTTATCCTTCTTCGGATCACCCCCAGGTCTAGCCATACCAGACTCCGCAGCTCGCTCAAGCGCCTTGAAAGCAATCTTGATATCCTCCATCCCCAGCGGTCCGTCCGGTCCTCCACCAGAAGCTTGGAGCATCTTGACTAGTAATTCCGCATCTCGCATCGGATCGAATTCCTCTCGAGCCTCTTTCCGCTCTTTCGCCTTCTTCTCTTTCCCCTTCGCGTCGGGTTCGTCCTTCTTCCTCTCATTGTCATCGGTAGGTTCATCTTTCTTCTTCTCTGGAGCAGCAGCAGCAATTTCGACCTCGTGCTTGTTATCCTCAGCCTCCTCGTTCACTTTGCCCTGGGCGGGGACGGGAACGGCGACGATCGCATGCTCGCCGTCGTTGTTGACCGCGGCCACCATAGGTGATTGGGAGGGGTGGATCTCCTCGCCGTCCCTGACTTTGACATTGCTGCCTGGCGAGTCTGGCGCAGGGGTTCCAATAGCGAGAGCGGCTCGCGTGACTGCGAGCTGAGCCTTGTCGGGCTTGTCGCTGATCGTCTCCTTGTTGGCGTCTCCCTCCTTCTCCCTGTCGTCCTTTCCGTTCCTTCTGTCTACCTTCTTCTCGCCCTCCTTCTTTCCCTCGCCCTCCTTCTGATCGCCCCTTTTGTTGACGTCCTTCTTCTCATCATCCTTCTTCTCCTTCTCCTCACCCTTCCCCTCCTTCCCCTCCTTTGCCTCCTTTGGCTTTCCCCCATTCTCCTTCTCCTCCTCCGCCTTCCTCTCCCGATACGCAATCTCCTTCTTCTTCCTCTCCTCCGCATGTTGGGCCCTCACCATGCCGCCAAAGACCCGATCGTGACTGGACGTGACGAGGAGTTCGAACTTGTTGGCAGACTCCTTGGGCTTCCATTGGAGAAGCTCTTCGATGCGGAGCATGAAGAATCCGTGCGCCATGACGAGGTAGGCGCCGGCGGGCTCCGTCCATTGCCGCGGGATCGGTTTCTATCCCGGCATTCACAATGTCAGCAAGTTTGGAGGGTAAGGTGCGATGGGATCTGACCTCGGTATTGTAGATGCACTGCACTCCGACGGTCGCGAGGATCTCTTCGAACCCTTCGCGCGTCCATTCGATGTCGTCCCCCTCAAACTTCGGGATCGTGCCATCTTCACCTTTCTTCACGTCAAGCAGATGGGCTTGAGCATCAGCGTCGGACCAATCGTAGCGCGACCAGAAATAGTTTGCGTGTAACTGTATCCCAGTCAGCCAGGTCGCTCGCGCAGGATACTGCACATACCTCCTGATTCGTCGTCTCGGCCAGATCGTTCCACAGATCCACCAAAACCCCTCCACTTGTCTTCGGTGCTTTCCTCTTCTCCCTGCTCTTCCGAACCGCCTCGATCTCCCTCTCCTTCCGCTCCTCCGTCTCACCCCTCAGTCTCGCCAGAGCCTCTCGCTCGGGTTTCTCACGCCATTGGTCCGCGAGCCACCCGTCCTTGGTGACGTCGATGTAGATCATCTCGCCACGGATGGCTTGGGCGTAATGGTGATAAGCACCGCGAGGGTCGGTCTGGATGGGCGGATAGGGGTTGGCAGCATTCAGGTCTAGGCGTGTACGAAGGGAACGATGAGGAGCAGGACCGAGGAGTCTCAGTGGTTCTGGCTCAGGGGTTTTCTCTTCTTCAGCGGTTTCGTCGGAAGCGCCTTTCGCCTTGTCACCTTTCGCGTTGGTTTCCTTCTTGGACTCGCCCTTCGGTGTGGCGAGAGTTGGACCGGGGACAAGGGGAATGGTGTCATCCTTCTTCGGCTCAGGAGCAGGAGTGGGAGGTGTGTCGGTGTCGGGAGTAGGGGGTTCGGGAAACATCGAGCCTGGTGACGCTGGTGTAGGTGGAACTGGGGAAGGGGCGGCACCGGCGGGCGTTTTGGGATCAGCTACCGGTTTCTCCATGCCTCCATTCGCGCCCTTCTTCTCCTTCTCGTCGTCTCGCTTGCCGTCCTTCTTGTCTTCATCCTTGTCGTCTTCCTTGGCGTCCTTTTTGTCGTCTTTCTTGTCATCCTTCTTGTCGTGTTTCCGAGAGTAAGACTTTTGTGGCGGAGCGGGGTGGACGGCGAGCGCCAGGGGGGGTGGGACGATGTAGCGATGAAAGGACATACTGGGTGGGAATGGTCTGAATTAGTCTTGGTCAGCAGTGGTCACTAGGCTCGGGGTAGACTCACAATGTAGGTGGAAGAGTGATGCAATGCGATGGGTGATTCAGCAAATCTATGCAGAAAACATGCAATGAGTGGTGGATGTAAGATGAGACGGAAATCAGCCTTCGGCACCCGAGGCCAGGGATCAGTATGATCAACGCCAACCCCGTCTCCGTCTCATGAAAAGAGGGTGTGTCAGGAGTGACAAAGGATGACATCGTCGCGTCGCATAAGGGGGACACAAGGTGGGTGATGGGACATGCTCGAGGAGCGGGACGTGACACATGGGCGGTGATCACGATGAAAGGATCGGTGTGAGGGGAGGAAGATGCTAGGCGATGGGAGATCTCCTGTGCGAGTATCAGGAGAATCATGTCGTACACTGCAGGTGATAATCTCGACGCAAAAGTCCTTTTTGGCAATGTGTCAGTATTGACGCCGCGAGAGACGCTATTGATTTATGGGCTTATGTAAGCTGTGGGATGGTCCAAGCGGGTAAATATCGGGATGGTGTTCCTGGCATGTATACGGTCTTACGGCTATACCACGTGAATGTGATAATCCCCCGGACTTCTCAAAGCGTTTTCACTTGGCGGCATCGAGACCAAGCACAATTGACTTGGATCATAGAACCAGACTGCGAGCTGTTCAAGGGGTAAGTACTTCTGCCATGGTGCAAGGATGCTGGGTATAACGCGTTGCAGCTTCGACCCCCATTCAAGCTGCTGTGGTGAGTTGAATCTCCTGTTTCTTAGCATCCTGGCATTGCGTGAACTGCGAGCGTCAAGCTGATGGAAGCTGGATCAGTCATTTCGAACCCTTACTCCCCGCATCTCATCCGCCATCAGCTCTGTCACGATATCACCATTTTCATCATTATCCACTCCAGCACGCCTATTGTGTCCATCCATATCCACAAGATCAAGTCCTTCGTCTTGGCGTCCTCGCTCCCAACATCAGTCTTGAGGATCGTTACTCCTATTCTCGACCGTTCAGCTCCGAGGGGACCAGACCAGCAAAGGGTGAATCAGAAAACGGCAGGACTAGAGAAGAGGTCGAAACTCTGAACAACACGTGAGTTGCCTTGGTGTGAAGGTGTCACGTGGGGCGATTGTTTGCGGTGTTGTATATGGTCCCCCTCCGGGAAGAGCAAGGCTTGGAATGACGCTGACAGTCTCTGGTCTCCTGCTCCCTTTGATCCTTCTTGAATCCGACCCTGTTTCGTGCCTCACTGACGACCACGGCGTAATGTCGATACCAAATGGAAATCAACGAACGGACTCCTTCCGCTCTCCTCACTGGGTCGATATGACTTCATCGCCCCGCTTCTTTGATCGTGACGGACCCTCCTTTCACAATCACGACTCCTGCCATATTATCCCTTGTTTCGGCTCAACTATTTGACTCCTGCCCGCCACATCGGCTCTTGGCTGCTCCTCTCGTACCCCACTGGTGCCCCTCAAACGGATCCCTCTGGGTCCCCTCACTTCCTTTATCCCTCGCATACCTTTCATCTCCATTTCCCCTCAACTCCTTAGCCGAGACGACCGCCGGGCGATCGAGGATTCTCCATTGGCGTTGCCCCGCCCTCGGTTGGGATATAACCGTGCGGGGACGGCTCAGCCGACTCTTGACTCTCACTTCATTGCGCTATCTCTCGCTTGAATCTCCAAGACGAACGACAAGACCTACAAACACCACTGATCTCTGTAAACATGCATCCGAACCTTCGCACCATTACAAACGCACCCCTGCCTCCGCTCATTCCTCTAACCCGCCCAGCAGGCCGGCACTTCGCCACCAGCATGCCCCTTTTCCCTGCTGCGACGGGTTCGAGATTGTCCTGCACCCGCCTCACTTCCGCCAGAGTTTTTCGATCGAACCCTCTCTTACTGCTCCAGCTACCTCGCACTACCCCATCCCGCGGTGTCGCCATTCACTCCCCGGTGGCCAGCTCAGGGAATCCTGAACTCCGAACGGCTAATGACTTCAACGTTGTCATGATTGGAGCAGGCGTGAGCCTTTGTTGCTTTCACAAGATCGCGGTGCTAACAACCATACAAGAATATCATGTTTGGATCCCCTACGGGACCTTGGAAGTACGTTTGAGACAGCGAAAAATCTCACGTTCTCGTTGTTGACGTCGCCATTCAGCCATTCGTTCCGCTTCGAGCACAAACTCGGTCCTCGACTCAGGGTGGTCGCTCTCATCGACCCTTCCAGAGCTCGGGCCGACCATGTATTGGCAGAGAAGCGCAAGAGTTTCGTTGAGCCTGCATATCGAGATACCCAGGTCTTCAAGACCATCGAGGATTACCACAGTCATCTGCATTCGCAAGGGAGTGCTACTCCCCCTGAGTGAGTCACTGTGATCTATGGAGAAAGTCTATCCTGATGACCACAGTGCCATCATTGTTGGCTGCCCACCAGCGTACCGCGGCGGTACAACTAAGGGGACCGACCTGGAGATCCAGTTGATCAAGCTGTTCCCCAAAACCGCATACTTTATTGAGAAGGTCGGTGCGGGTCACATGGCTGTATCCTGGGCTAACAATCTCAGCCCGTCGGCACTGGCACTGTCGAAGCGGCGAGACAGGTCACTCACCACCTCCTCCAAAACGGCAATGTAGTGTCGGTCGGATACATGCTACGGTATCTGCAGTGTGTACAGAAGATGAAGCAGATCGTCGACGAGAACAAACTCACAGTTATGGCGACGGCTGCGCGCTTCGTGAGTCGTACTTTGACGCTTTCGGACGCTGAGCTCAGACCTCATAGTCCTGCGCTTACGAGGGCATCGAAAAGAAGGCCTGGTGGAACAAAGGCCTCGACATGGGCCCGGTCATCGAGCAAGGTACCCATCTCTGCGATCTATCGCGGTACCTTGGCGGAGACGTCAATGTTGATTCCGTGGCGTGGGTCCACACATAATGACCAGCTCGGGACTCAGCTGATGGTCCACAGGGCTCGTTCCGTCGAGTACTACGAGAAGCCGGGCAAGCTGTCCAAGATTGCATTCGACGAATCCAAGATCCCTGAAGAACTTCGCATCCCTCGCGTGACCAGCTCGATCTGGTAAGACGGACCATGATCTGTCTGCACCGTCATTGAAGCTTTGCAGGAAATACGAGAACGGTGCTGTCGGTACTTTCACTCACATCGTGGGATTGCAAGGCGTCGCGTACGATTGCGAGCTTGACGTGTGGGCGGATGGGTACCACATGAGGTCAGCAAATGACCATACGGTTTTGTGAGATGGCTCATATGACGTCTGACAGGCTCATCGACCCCTACAACACTCCTACACTATACGTCCGGTGTGTCTCCTTGCCATTCTATCCTTCGACTCTAACTGACTTGCGAATCCAGTCGTCCCGGAGACGATCAGGAAGAACGCCACGTCTTCGCCGACGATGACCCTTTCTTCTCCGAAGTGTCAAGCTTCATCGACCGCATCGAGGGTGGACCGGACGAAATCGTCCTGTCGTCCTTCGAGGACGCTACGAAAACTTACGAGTGAGCGATCCGGATCTCAATTTTGACCGTGAATGCTGAGTGCAATATCAGGCTGACCTGGGCGATCCGACTCGCCTCGGAGGCTGTTCGTGCCCCAATGATCCCAGCATAAAACTCCTTGCTTTTGAGAGCCCGCGTCTCTACCCTGCAAATTTGAGACCTAGAGAGACTGCAGGTATGAGGAGGAGGGCAAACCGCGCAAAACAAAATCGCTCCGAAGCGATTGACGAGGCAAATTTTGTTATGATGCTGCGACATGAAACTTTGAGGCAGCGGATTCGTCGCTAACGATCAAGCCATCCAGATCTTTAGCCCTGAACCGTCTGCTTCCCGCCAAGATGGCTCACTTCTCATGCCATCTTAGGTCTTCTCGTATGCTTCAACCGAAACATTGATCGTGGCGATGAGGGTTGGCATCGTAGTACAGATGATGCCGAGAAGCAGGCTTCCTCAAGTCATCCGATACATCGTCAAGAACAACAGAATTTCAATCTAGAATCCTTCGCCGTGCTTTCTATCTTCTCGTTCTTTGTACTCGACATACCTCAAGACGTTTCAAAGCAGCACAACCAACAATATTGACACACCTTCGCCAAGACCGTCAATCCGTTTTACCTCCGCCCTCGACTCCCGCTCATTACCCTCACACGCCCTCTCCAACCACCTCTTCTTCTTGCTCCTCGTCCAGGCCGCCCAGCCCTCTGGACACGCACGCTGACTCGCATACCGAAACTTGTCGCCCAGCTCCTTCACCTCCTTCCGAGGCTTCGCCACGCTCCACCAATGGACCTTCTTCTCCGACACCACCGGCCCCCCGTTCACCTCGGCGGTGCGATGTGACCCACTCGCTCGGCTCTTCTCAATCTCGCGGTGCCTATCCTCGACAGTGGTCGATCGATGGATGCGGGCTTCTTCGGACTTGACGGACGCCAGCATCGCTTTCGCCAAATCATTGGATTCGTGTCGGTTCCTCTTCTCCCTCTCCTTCTGCTTCTCCATCTGCATCTGCATCTGCCTCTCCATCTCCCGCTTCTTCTCCCTCTCGCTCTCATACTGCTTCCTCGCTCCCATCTCCCGAATTTCCTGATACCTCCTCATCTCTGCCTCCTGCCCTTTCGCCCTCCTCCTCTCCTCTTCTCTCGCTCGAGCATGACGCGCCGCACGTTCGTCCGCCTCGTACCCCCGACGAAGGCGCTCTGCCTCGAACTTGATCAATTCGGCTTTGGCTTGAGCGATTTGAGCAGCCTCGATCCGACTCGTACGACTCCTGCCGGAGCTTGGGGTAGACGTAGAAGTCCTTGTCACGACCGTGGCAGTCGTCGTCGTAGGGGGAGCAGCCTGAGTTGGCTGGGTTGAAGGACGGCGCGGATTCCCCCTCGCTCGTTCGGCTCCGCGACGGTTCGTTGCTGCTTGGACTCGGGCGTCCCTGGAGATGTTACGTGCGGGGGATTCTTGGAGCGAGAGGGACTCGTTGAGCGCGAATTGGAGTTGCTCGGTCTTGGAGAGGAAGGAGAGGGACATGTCGGCCGAGGGGCAGCCGTGCCTGCCATCAGGAATACCACAGCGCTTATAAAGATGCACTCACGATTGGTATCGATTGGGAGAGAGACGAGATCTCGGATTCGAAGCAGGAGAAGAGCGAAGGGTCCGGGGGAGCGCAAGTGGGTAGGGAGATTCGGAGTGTGTATCGAGGCGAACTAGGCTTCAAGATCGCAGATGCTGTCCGCGCGGAAATCAACGAGCAAGATGGGCAGAGCAAGAAAAGCAAGATATCGATTCTCCCCAATGCTCATTCAGTACCTCGCAGAGCATTGGGGAGATTGTGGAATGGCTACGCGCAAGACTGGCTGGTCGAGAGATCGATATATGGGTGTCCAAAGGATTGGGGAGCGACGAAAGTGGCGGGGCCACCTGATCATCGAGCGGGCGGCATTGGACAATCTGACACTGTACGTGGCCATGGCAACAGGTTTATGCACAAATACATCGTCAAAGCCATGAATGCACATAATTCATCAAGACGTCCCCAGCCAGGAGAGACAAGGCTTTGCACAAGGAAGGAAAATGGGTTGAATGTGTGATTCCGTCAGCTATCCTTTTCGCACGTACCTGTTATCCTCTGAGCATTCCTTGACCTGCGCGCGGAAGCGATGACCGCGGAGTCGTGTTATTGCGGGAGGCGGAAAGAGAGCTGAAAGGGTCCGGAAGGACGTTCGTCAGTGATGCTGTTGCGAGTGGTGGTTTTGGCGCAAACAAAAACGCTGAATTAAGTGAAGGGTAAAGGGAAGCGGAGGTGGGGAGTAGGATGCAGTGGCACGCTGGCGTGGGCGCGCAAGCGGCGGGATATGATATCGATGACGAAGTTTTGGTCGAGATGCTGACGACGAACAGCCCGACGACTGCAATAATATACAGGCGATGAAGAGTTGGTGAGGCGGGATATGTGATCGACGGATATTATGCATGGAGTTGACTGGAATGATGGCGTGTTTGGGAGATGATGAGGACGAGATTGGCGGTTCATGAATCACATGGGAGCGTGTTGTGTAAAGTCTTGAGCAGGAGGAATGTTGGACTAGGTCGGAGGATAATCTCCGGTCGGCGCTAAACAAGTATTAGCACCCAAACTATACATTGAGTACCGCTGCACCTCACAAAATCTGGGCTTCTTGCTACTAATGACGCTATCCGCATATGCCTCATCGCTCGCCACCAGACTCACGTCCCCCATCGATCTCTTCGTCGGTGACGTCAGCGACTGTCTCGGGCTTAAAACTGATTTCGCAGGATCTTCCGTATAGATTGAGTCTAGCGGCTCGCTTTCGGATTCGTATCCTTCGTAATCTCCCTGGCCGTCTTCCCCGTCTTCCCCTTCGATGTCTTCGTCGGGATCGCCTCCCAAGGTCGAAGTGGAAGCAGGTGACCTGAGAGTACTATCCTCAAGTCTGGAAGTCAACTCCACAGGGGATGCCGAGGCTGCGCCAGTCGCGGCCGAGCTGTCGCCTGTCGCTGTGAGGGATTCATACTCGGACGCTGCAGATTCCACAGGAACTACAGAGACGGCATCCGTAATCTCAATCGCAGGATCACGGCCGCCTGCGATGGGACTCTCTTCCAGATTGTCGGAATCCTGTACCAGGGGTGAAGCGACTGCGCCATCCTCGGGGGCGCGGATATTTGCAACCGAAGTCGGATCGAGATTTTCGGAGTCTTGAATGAGGGGTGAAGCCATTGCGCTACTTTCGAGCACGACGCTTTCGCCGGGCGGCGTGACCGGGTCTTCGTATGCTGCATACTGGATTAGCGATTTCCCGCCTCCGACACAGCAGATGCACTTACCCGCTTCACTAGCATCCTCATCATAATATTCCTCGTCGTCCAGGAGGGCTGCGCTTTCTCCATCGACCGCCGTGTCTGGGGTCACAGGCGTGATTGGGTTCTCAGACCTCACCTCCTCCGCATATGTGCTCTCGACAGATCTATCATCGACACCGTATGCACCCTGGTCCCGGTCTCTCATGTAGCCCCCTGCATTGGACCGCGATCCGATAAGTGCACCCCGCTCGATACCTTTGCCAGCCACCATATCCTCGGCTCTCAACCGAGAAGCATCGGCTTCGGCCCTGACTGTATCCTCGACGGCAGCGCGGTATTTTGGGTCCGTAGCAACCTTGTATCCTGGGTCCTCTGCCCCAATCTCGGATAGTCCGGCAGTCACCTCGCCAATGGCCGAATCGACCGTATTGGTGGTCGGACTCATCCCTGAAATGGCATTGGCATCAACAGCAAGAGGTATGACGGTAATCGGGTTGCCGTTTTCTACCCCATGTTCCGCGAGCCCATTGAGTGGTACGTCAGCGACCGGCCTAGCGACAGGGACTCTGGTCCTGGCTTCGTCCCGCAAAGAATCCATGCTGGTTATTGGTGACGGATATCGGTCCTCGGGGTGTATCATAGCCTTGACTGCCTCTGCGGCTGGCACCTCGCCTGCATACTCGTCGTTCACCGTATCGCCGATGGCGGCGTTGTTGCGGCTGACGTCGATCTCATCGGGCAGTGCGGCAGTGACCCGGTCGAGACGGGAGGACACCTCGCCATAAAGGTCGTCCGATCGCGCTCCGCCTCGAGTGCTGACTTGGGACAGCTGGTCGTCATCGAGCCGGACGTTCGTGTAGGACATTGTGTCAATCAGATCAGCGTTGGCGGCCTGAGCGTGTTCCCGGGACTGCATGTCTTCTGAGGTGTTCGAATACTCAGTATCTTTTGCTGTCGACAATCAAAAGCAATACCGGTTCTAGGAAAGAGGCTTACCATCGTCATGATCACTCTTGCCACCCATGCTCGACTCGTCCCCTTCATGCCTCCTTTCTGCAGTCCGTCTTTCAACGGCTCGCGGAGCTACAAAGGAGGGAAGTGACGTCAGTCCAGTCTCGAAAAAAGACACAGGTAGATGGCAGACATACGATCTGCAGGGGCTGGTACTGTTGCGTCAATCTCTCGCGCTGATCGTGACATGACGCGCTTTGCCCCTGGAACCCGTAGAGGTGAAGTGGCTGGAGATCTCTATAAGCGCTCATACAGGAAATTATGGAATCAGATAAGTACGTAGTCCGCGAGCCCAGTCTGCGTGAGGATGGTCTTGAGGTGGTCTCTCGGCGATTTGGGCTCTTCGAGAACCTCCATACTCGGCTCGAGCTATACATGTCATTAGCCTGAACCATGTCGCGAGGCGTATGAGTCGGCTTGCCGTCATCTTCGTGACCTCGCGCCCGCCTATCCCTCAAGGTGTCCTCTTCTTCGCTTCGCTTTCGTGTCTCTCCGACTTCGCTCCGCTGTTCCGCTCCGCCGTATCCATCGTCATTGTCATAAGCCTCCTCCAGATACTCCTCTTCGCCGTCTTCATTCCGGACATCCTCTTCTTCGGCTTCTTCATCTCCATTCACATGCTGAATGTCGCCCTCGGCTGCCACGGCCGTTCTCTTTCTGCGCTCGTTCTGCATCTTGAGCTCATTGGATATCGCGCTGTAGCGTCCAATGAACCTGTTCGGTTCGAAGGATGTGTAGAGCTGAACAGGTGTCGGGAGGTCGCAGCCTAGATAAAGCTGCAAAAGCTCAAGGAAGGTGATGGATTGAAGGTTCACGTCATCCTGGTCCATGATATGAGCAAAGATGAGGCATCTGTGGGATGTGACTTACCTCGCCCATCTTGAGGTCCATCTGCCTTTCCGTCACTACCATTTCACCAACCTTCGCCAGTCCTTCGCGAACCATTTCCGCTCTGATCGCAACCCATATGTCCGATAGACTCGCCTCTCCCAATTCCTCTTGACGTCCGCTCAGCCAGACAGGTAGCTTTTGCTGTTGACCGTCGTCAGGGAGAGGAGCAAAGAGGATCCGAGCGCCAAGAGCTGGGAGATTGAGGATGATTGGAGGAAGGGACTGAGTGTCGATGGGATCATCTGGGCCTTCTTCATAGTACTCCTCCTCATCTCCGCCATCTCCCTCTCCGTCGTCGCCATTGTTTGGACGAGGTGATCTAGCTGCGTCTGTAGTCTGAGCTACGGGCCTTGAGGGCCCAGCGAGCATGTTTGTCTCTTCGACGATAGTCGGTATCGGTTGATGAGCTGGAGATAGTTGAGGTTTGGGATTTTCGCCAAATAGAGTTGGGGCATTTTGTACTTGAAAGGGTGTCGAAGGCATGCTGCTCTCCATGCATTTCAAAGGATCCTCACCGGATTCACGTTTCGGATTGAGAAGTGTAGGCTTCTCAATCACAGGTAACATCTCTGTCTTGGGCGCCGAGCCAGTCAGGACAGGAAGAGGCTGTGAAACGAGACCAGCGGAACCCGGAGCGTTTGAAGTGGGTGATAGTATAGGTGCGGTCTCGGTAAGAAGCGTATGATTGGTTGCCACGGGGAAGGGAATAGGTGCATCGGTGGTGTTGGGGATTGACTCGGCATCCATCGCATCCTGATTTCCTCCGACATCATCCTCCATCATTTCGTCTCCATCATCGTCTCGTCCGGACCCGGGATCCTCCTCGTAGTCCATGTGCTCATCATCGGTCGCCAATCGCTCGTTGTCGACATCCATGCCGGATGTGGGGTGTAGGGTGAAAGAAAAAGAAGATACGGAAAGTAAAGACTATGAAGAGAACATCAACTCACTGTCTGGCAAAATCCTATGCCGAATAGAAACAGAGAGAGCCAGAGTGAAAGCGAAAAGGCAAGACGGACGGTTCCGCCAGGCGACTCGGGATTATCGAAATTTTGTCTCGCTGTGGCGCAATCGAAATATACAAACGCCTTCAATCCGGTTTGCTTTTCAATACCCTTCGCCCAAGTCGCAAGAATCGCTTTCGCAGCTCCCAAACAGGATGACGAGCCAGTCTCGCTCATCTTCTCTCACGCTGTGGGGAAAGTCCCCGGAGCCTCCCATTTCCCCCTTACACCGTCTCCTGCCTTAAACTCTCCTTCACCTGGAGTCGCTTGATCGATTTTCTCCCACAGCCTGCCGAGACTCTACTAGTCGCTCCCACTCGATCGTCAAGACCCGGAAAGCATCCGTACCTAAACATGCGGGCATGGTCCCGGTGATCGTTGGCGATGGCGACGAACGGCTTGGATCAAAGGCTGTGGGTATCTCTCCGACTCGCTTCTCTTGGTGTCCGGGAGTGGCAGAATTGGACTTCGAGGATGCTCTGGCTCATTCCCATTACCGTATCATCCGAACGGGAAGATGCCGCTCTTCGCCATGAGACGTGTGTTGCCACCTTTGCCTGCTTTTCGAGCGCGTCATGAAGCTTCCTTCCCCTGTCTGGCTCCTTTGCCCGTCATTCTGGTTTCCGCTAGTTTGGATGGGGACAGGCGAAGATACGAGCCGTCCTCCTCTCCATTCCGGCCTATTCCTTCGCCTCAGAAACTCCTGGGCGGTGATGAGGTTTGTGCGATTTGGCCTCAAGGACGGGATCGTTGGGTTGCTGAAATCACTCTCGAAGGTGGTGCCGGAGGTGGAAGGGTTGCGAGTGGGACGAGTGTGCTCATAGTGACAGTCATGCGATTGCCCGGATCGGTCTGGCTTCGGCGGGACTGAGGGTAACTCGATGGGGCTTACTCTGCGACTTGGGCGAAGAGTCCTTCTTTCTCTTTTCCTTCTCCCCCTCTTTTCCTTCCTCCGTCCTCCTCTCCCTCCTTGGCTATGTCCACGTCATCTCGCCCGCTTCATCCTCGCGTGGATCGCGATGAAACTTCGGCATGCAAGGAGGTGCAAGGGATGAAGTCTTCGTTCTTTCGCTTCCATCGCCCTTGATCGCGCTTTTATTGACTCTCTCGTCCTTCATGACTCTCTCGTCCTTCCCGCCCTATGATGCTCTTGAATTTCTTCAGCGCTAGCTCGGGATGCCAGGCTGGGTGACACCAGCCGCTTATCGTCCCGCTGCGAGGAGCGACAACATCTACTCCGCTGAGGGTATCAAGCGTGCCAATCTCTCTTCTTTGGCTCGCACCTCTCTTGTTTCTACAGTCTTGCATCGACATAACAAGGATCTCACTCGTATATGCACTGACTATCGAGCTGCGCCCGGAAGTTCGATGCGGCGACGCATCTGGTGAGTTCCTGCAAATCCGTGCTCCCATCTCTGTCCTCAATTCACTTCCGGTCCTACCATGATTTCCCCCTGATCCCTACAAGCCCTTCCCCTGACAAACCCCTTTTCGGATGATCATGACAATCCAACTCCTAAAGCCTTCGCTGCTTAGCCCGAACCTCTAGCCAGGTCTTGGCTACGGTGGTCGAGGGCGTGCGCCGGGTAGGACCGGACGCTCGAGGACTATCACATACACATGACCTGATCTCCCCTCAATCCCTATAACGTTCGAGCTCGTCTGGGAAGGATGCTAATCCATTCTCAGCTCAGTAGTGAACGCCCGCGCATGATTGCAGCTCAGAATAGCACACTATGTGAGTCCCGGACTTCTCTCATTAACCCAATTCAAACTCTTCACGCTATGACGATAAACCTACATACCATATTTTACCTCATTCGCCGGCGGCAAGCCGCGATTGGCGACACACCTTTCAGCCTTGGCTGAGCGTTCCTCTGTCTTCTACCTTCTCTAACAGAACCTGCCGCTCAGAGCTGACAAGCTGGCTGAATAGGGTAATACAAGTCGCCGACTTTGATGCACAAGTGAGTTGAATGTCTCTCACCTTCAACCCGCTGCCATTTCTGGGAAGAAACCTTTCGATGGGCGGACATACCCCTTCTCCCATGCGCTTCGGGCCTAAACGTCTCGGTGTACAAAAAGTAGGCGGGGAGCGGGGCCTGGTGATATCCATCGATTTCTGATCTTCGTCCCCCCCAAATCTTCCTCGGCTCGCGTTATGGATGAGCGACGCTGACCTTAGTCTAGTCAGATATTCGGCCGCGACGTCTCAGACAGAACGATCCGGGCGTTGCAAGGATGGGTAAGCGTAATGAGATTCCTCATTGTCCGAAGCGTAACCGCCTGTCATTGGCTAGCTCTCGCAGTCCTGCATGCGCATTCGCATGCAGATGATCGTCGTGTGCCAATGTCGCGGAAAACCTTGACGTCAATGCCCTAAGGAAGGAGGCTGTCTCAGTAAGAAGATGAATCTCGCTCGTGGGCTGAGGGGAGCAGCGCCGCACCGCCTCCCAGAAGCACGCGCGTCGCCAAGCGGCGCTTTCGCCCGGAGAGTCAGCTTTCATGAAGCCAAGCACAGCCTCTCATGCATAACCATCTGCTCGCAGGGAGCAGCACGAGGCCGGAGGGGCATCGGAGGGAGAATGCAAGGGGACAGCTGATCCGACTCCAGGGCATAGAACGACAAGCAATAGCTGAGCTGCCATCACCAATATTAGCTATGTCTCAGCCCGGCCTTCGCGGCATTAGTGCTATTTACCTCTATGTGATGATACAAGGCTCGCTCACATGCCCTTGAGGCTATTGCAGTCTCCCTTGTCTGCCCTGTGGATGTCAAACCACGCTCGGTGAGATAGAAGTCGCGAAAACGCATTCCTCGGGAGATAATAATCGACCCAACATCAGGTCTCACTCAGGGAAGTGCGCGTTCCTTTTCGATAAGTTACTCTACCGTTTGTTTCTTCTTTTCGGCCAGAAGCTATACCCATCGACGAACCTTGAGTAAAGGTGCCGCCTTGAATTCCAAGCATTGTGATCAACGCACTGTAGTCGATCTTCGCTTGATTTGACAAGGTCATCCGGGCATCCCCCAACGTCCCTGACTGGCCTCAATCTGCTGGACGGCGATCAACCACACACACCTCGCACGCCTTCACGACAAAGGAAGCGGATCTGATTTCTCATCAATGAACACGCAACGTGCGCAGTCACCCGCCCCTCCGCCCCCTCCAAAGGATACCTCAAACTGCATCTCTTCCCGACACCCAACCTTCCCATCCGACTCTCAATCCCGTTACGTCAACGCGGACCTGGCGGAGGCGGTGAGAGATTCGGTGCATATCGGATCGGGACCGAAACCGACATCGCAAACATCGCTCGTACCTCCTCTCCTGGCACTTGAAAAAATCAAACCCTCGTTCATCCCGCCCCAACCCCGTCGAACACCATCACCACTCCCGCCCGGCGCGGCTGAATCCTCTCAACCCTCACATGGATATTCCAAATCGTCGCCAGACATGTCATCGATGATGCAGCCCCAGCTACCGTCGCAGAGGATGGGGGTCCAGAACCCCTTTGAGCAGGATGAGGTGGAGCCGACGGGTACGGGGCGTATCAGGGCTCCAGGTGGGACGAGCGGGACGCTGGGGATCGAGGGGTCGGGTGTGATGCCGTCGAGCAGGACGAAGTTCAGTCGAGCTACGACAGGGTGAGTTGGCTGCTCCGTCTGCCCTCCTCTCCCACTCTTTTGTCTTCCTCCATCACTTCGCAACCCTCTTCCGAGAGGCATGGGTCGCTTGTGATGGTGTAACCCATCCCCGCGGGTCTGTTCTCAGTGATGTCTGACATCCGTCCGTTCTTGCTGCGATGCGCAGATCAAAGGGGATCGACTATAAAGGATGTCCGATAGGTGTTGCGGAGGTCGAGCAATGAACTCAGCTCGACCTCGTTTTCATTATCTATCCTACCCGAGAGCGGAAGAGCTGTGCTGACCATGACTTCCGCTCGGCCGTATGCCCGCCTACACAGAAATACCGTCACTTCCACATCTTCCTCGGCCGATCTCATCGCCCCCGCTTCGCCTACTAAGAGCCGCCCTCGGCGGTCCATGTCTTCGAACTCATACGCCGTGGAACAACCTAAGGAACTCACAGCGGGTCAGAAAAAGGCAGCGGAGGATAAGAAAGCTAGTAGGCACGCCGATCTGATTGACACTTGGGATCCCACTGGTATGGGGAGCGCGAGTGAGTGATCGATCCGAACGGCCAGGTGGATTTGTTAACCAGCAGCCTAATGCAGTGTGGCATCAGTATGTTCATCGCAGTTTCTCACATGACCTGGAGCTGAGGTACATAGTTCCGGTCCTTACGACGCCGCCGCCCCCTCTCGCAACGTCAACCTTGCCCCTAGCAAAGCCCCCATGTCTGCTTTCAACGGAGTACCGGTCCATTCTCCCCCTCGTTCAGGTGCAAACACTATCTCGCTCGCTTCACCGCCAGCTCCTCCAGCGAAGGACCCGCCGGCCGAAGGCCAACTCTCTCGTCGAGCTCAAGCTGCTCTCCGCCAAGCTCCGCCGACGAGCAATCGTCGAGTCAGCGGTAGTGGTCTGACTGGGCAGTATTCCACGAGCATGCCAGCGAGTGGAGGCTACTTCCCAGATCCGGACGCTCAGGTCGACGAGGCTGCGATGCAGAGGAAGGAGAGGCAGAAAGAGAGGGAGGCGAAAAGAAGGGCGTTAAAGGCTGCTTGGGGGATTGATGATCGTCGGTTGTCCTAGTTGCTCATCTGCCCGATTGACATTCGCAGCCGAGCCGTTTGAGGACTTTGGCGGCTCGCCGCAAGAAGTTGTCGTCCCCGACCGTGGGTCTATCAACACATCGCCACAATCAAGCTCACACCTCGCCACAGTGTCAGAGGACTTACACTCTCCGGAATCCACAAGTGCTCCACTCCCGGGAGCGAAGCCGATGCGCTCCCCTGGCCTTCGACTAGGGCTAGGACCTCGCACATCACCGATCAAGGACGAAGGTACGACGTCACCGATCAGCGAGAGCATGCCGCCCATCTCGCGCTCCGCCCACGCCCAGCCTTATCCAGGGGGCGTCAAGCGGACCAAGAGCTTGATGCAGAAGTTCAGAGCCATGGTGCGTCAGAGGTCGGGATCGGTCGAGAGTGTGCAGGTCGCCAAAGTCCGCCCTGGACTCAACGCTGGACAGCGTTCGCAGTCCATGACGGGTGGACTCGCGAGTCCGGCTGTCTCTCCCGGCTGGGCGGAGGGCGAGTACGTCGTCGAGGAGGAGGAACTCACAGAGGAGCCCGATGACCAATTCGCGGATGCCCATGAGGACGTGTTTGGATCCGCGAGGCCAGGCGAATTGGGGCAGTGGAATGGGACGGCGGATAGGAGGGTCAAGTCGGAGGACAGGCGGTATATGGGGAGGAGATGAGGGGGAGGGCTGTCTGGGCCATCGGCGGTGCCCATCGTACGAGCTCGAGGTCCGCCGAATCACCGACCGAGCCGCGCCCTAATTGCGACATCGCTGACGATGACTCCCTCCCTACTCAGCGCGATAAGCCGAACGCACCCGCCCGCAGCTCGTCATCTCCGAAGCACTCTCCTACATCTGATCAACCCATGTCACCCATACCACCCATGCCTACCTCCTCGCCACCTACCGAGAAGCCCGTGGACGCGTCACGCCGCCCGCCGCTCTTTGACCGCGTCTCCGGCCGCGCTTCTCCGCAGAGATCCGGCACTGCACCGTTCCCGATGGAGATAGACGGCGTCGAAGAGATGAGTCCGGACGGAACAGACTTCGTCTTCGTCGAGAGTCCCCATTCGAAGGCTCGAGCCATGCGTGCACTTCGCAAAGAGCAACTCTCTCGTGAACAGGCGGAATACTGGAGAACGACCACGCAACCCGTCAACAGGGTCAAGACCCTCTTTACTCCGCCTATTGCTCCAGTGCTGCCCGACTTCGACGACATCGTTCCCCCGATGAGGGAGTCGCCTGTCGGAGGTTCGGTTGATGAACCCATCGGCGGTGGCGTAGGGGTGAGGAGGAAGACGTCGGTGGTGAAGAAGCTTAGGGATAGGATCGTCAAGTGAGGGGACATCGCGGTGAAGTGTGGATATGGCGAGGTGGTACGCTGCGTGTAAGGGGCTATGGAGCAGAGGGGGAGATGGAGTCATATCATGCGGTGTGCCTCATGTGAGGCGGTTAAATGTACTTGACATTGCATACTATCAAATGGCGGACCTCAGGAGTTTCGACCCCGAATCAGGACGCTGTCATAAAATTCTCACGACTGACCAGTGGGGTCCGATCGATCTTGACCGTGGACAGTTCCAAACCTTCGCCCCCCCCTCCCCTCTTGCTCCTCCGGCCCCCCCTCCCATCTCTTGCAACGACACCGACACGTTTGAAGTCACTTGGGATCTCAAGAAGCGCCACATGCAGTCTTGGGTCCTTTGACAGATGTTTTCTGCCGGTGTATGAGGTCGGAATATGTATGCAATCCAGATCTTCTGTCACGCTAAATCATCGCACTCCACTCGAGATCTCCAACCCGAACGTACCCGTGATCCAGACTAGCCCCGATGTTGTAGTAAAAAAAAAACAAGAACATGTCCGTGGGAGTATCTTCTTTGGTCATATTTCCGAAAAGATCTTATCATCGTTCTTTGCATACACAGCTACGCAGGAAGCGATGTCATCACCAGACTGGCCAGTCCTCCGCTCTTCTGCCCGGGGATTCTTGCAAGCAATTGATCGACCAAGACAGCTGGGGATAGGGGGAGAAGGCTGATACGCTCGGTTCATGGCTTCGAGATTGCACAGTGGCCAAAGACGGCCTCAGCAGGTTGGGAGGGGCGGCCCTGGACAATCATTCGCTCTCATCCAAGGGCAACACGAGCATAGGGAGTCTTGGCTCAAGGTACAAGGACGATCCGGTCGAAGGGCCCAAGAGGTCGATCCAGGCAACGGCTCGTCCAAAACTGGTACTGAGCCTGGCAGAGACAAGTCCCATATGGGTCAAGGAGATGGATCAGGAGGACTTGATCATATTTGATTGATGAGGCGATGTTGTCTGGGTTGATCTTGTACGAGGTATCTCTCGGGTCGGAGCGTTGAGTGAAGAGAGCTTGTTGTATCATGATCTTTCCATTCCTGCAACATATAACCTGCTTTCATCCTGATGCTCAGGCGCCTCGCTTGGGAGGTCGGGAAACGATTTTGGTGATCATACAACGACGATCACTTCCTCTCATGATACTGTGTCTTCGATGCGACGTACGTGCATGACTCCCGAATTCATCCTGCTTGTCGCTGACCAAGTCAAACATTCATCTAGTCGCCGGTCACGACGAGCGAGCTTGTCTCAGCGAGACGCAACATCGAAATATCCCATGTCGCATATCCGAAATGCAGCGGATGGAGTCGGTCACCTGGCAGCTCATGTGCACGAAGAAACCAAGAACGCGGTCGTTGGCCGACCGGTCGAAGTTAAGCATGAAGCGGTGATTGAAGACAGGTATGGTTCCCCTTCTTCGGAGGAGGTGCTACCAGTCCTATCCCCTGTTAGACTGGTCCTCGTACGCCAGCCTGTACATATACTTGGCATAGCTCACAGGTAGCCCGTGTAGGCGGCATCATACCGCGGTCATTCTCATCGTACCCAGTCTCGCAAGGGATCTTGGCGCTTCGGAGGTGCAGGCTCCATGGGTCGCTTCCGCATACAATCTCGCTTCCGGATGGTGAGTCGGGTCTCCTCAAATACAGCATTGATACTGATGTAATCGCACGGCGGCCTTCTCGTTTCCGGTCGACTTGCGGATATGTATGGCCGGAAACTCCTCTTCCTCCTAGGCATGACCATCAACTTCGTCCCTACCATCATCTCGGCGGTCATTTTAGTGAGTCATTCTCCATATGCCCCCGCTTCCTCGAATAAGCGGCTGACGAGAGCATGTTTGCACTAGGGCCTGATCCCCCTGCGCATCATCCGAGCCTTGGCCGGACTGAGATCGTCAATGGTTTCGGAATTATCGGCGTCACCTTCCGGACCGAGCCCGCTCGAACCGTCGTATTCGCCATCCTCGCTATGGGCAACCCCATCGGCTCGACCTCGGGTCCCATTTTAGGAGGAGCCGTGGCACAGCGAAGTAAAGGAGGATGGCGACTTTTGTCCTACATCGACGCCGGACTCACTCTCGTGTCCATCATCATTGGAATCCTGGTGATCCCGCGCGGTGAAAGGAAGAAAGACGAGAATAGGAGGATCGACTGGCTGGGTGGAGGATTGATTACGTCGTGCGTATGCTTGTTCACCTTTAGCGTGACTCGAAGCGGGATCGCTTCTCGAGGTTGGCGAGAACCATCTGTGCACCTTCCTGTACACGTCGAGCTGACGTGGGATGTAGATGTTCCAGCTCTCCTGGCTACCTCGATCATTCTCTTTGCCCTCGCCTTGCTCCGCGAATAATACGTCGAGCATCACACACCTCGATTTCGGCCGTCGCGAAGCTACCCCTCTTCTCTCATCATGGATGGCAACACATCGAGGATGATCACCATCATCGTCGGAGCCTCGTTACGGATCTGGATCCCGTCACCTGGCTTCATCTACCTCCAGACGATATGGTATCAGAGCTACAAGGTGGAGGCTCCGGTGGTGGCAGCCTTGCACTTCCTGCCAGCGGCCGTTGTCGGTATGATCGCTTGCGTAAGTTTTGCTCCGGCGAAGCAAGCAGAAAGCCCTTGATGACCGGTATTGGCAGGTGGTCACCATCTTCATTGCGCCTTTATGTAGGGTTCCTGTGCTTTTAGTCCCGGCCGGCATCGTCACGGGGTACGTCCAGATCAGGGTGGTGATCTACGAGCTGATACGTCTGCAGGATCTGTGCTATGCTACTTGCTGTCGAGCCTGAAGGTACCAGCTTCTGGAAGTGCGAGTTCGTTGCGATGATCTACCACCCATGGGCTACAGACATGTAAGTGATCTTAATTCTCCATTTCGACGAATCTTGAACGAGTGACTTAGGTTGACTGGCATCGGATCCATCATTATCTCGAACCTCTGCGACGAGTAGGGCCAAGCCTGTTCCCTGACTCGTGTGCATCCGATCATTGGTAGCGACGAGCAATCCGTCATGGGTGCCCTGTACCAAACCAAGGTTCAGATCTCCTACGCATTCGGAATATGCATTGCCAGTCTGGTAGTCGAGGATCGGCGAGGTTCGGGGGATACACCGGGCGATCTACTCAAGGGCTTGCGAGCGGCGCTGTGGATGGACGCCGGGTTCGCTCGGGGCCCGTACGTGTGATCGTTACTGGGAATGGTTTTGTTGCTGACCTGGGTGACAGTGTCCGCTGTGATCCTCATCTTGCTCAGGAAGGTGGGGCTGGCGAAGGACGTCAAGCGGATGGCAGCGACATAGAGAGCGCTCGGGTACCATGAACGCAGTATCGGTGTCTCGTCCAACATTTTGCACCCGTCGACCTATTGCTAGGTCCGTTCTGGATCGCCCATTCAAGTTAAGGCGGAGGGGAATCGGCCCACCGACGCATAGCTCTCATATTCGGAACCTCGTGTAAGACTTGAGGCTGTCAAACGTTCGAGTAGATACCTGCAAGGCATAGCAAAGCATCACGGTCTCCATCTTATAGCTCAGATACACTCAATACCCAACTCCGCTGTCTAAATCCACGATTTCATCTCGTTACAACGCGCCCAATGCGAGCATGTTCTTGTGACTATCACCTCTCTCCATATCCTCCTTGACCAACTCCCTAACCTCCTCGCACCGTTTCATCATCCTCTCAGCCTGCTCAGACACCATAAACCGGAACACTTCCTCCATCTCCAGGGCGATAGCCTCGTCGGTTCCCTCGACCAGGATCCCTCGAGCAGTTTCGCGTCCGATATTGTGGCCTGTCCGGACTTGCACCAACTCCCGCGCAATACCGAGTTGACAGACTTCGCTGGCTACGTGGGGCTGGTCCCATCCTCCGGGCCACACCACTGCATGAGTCAGCACGGTGAGATATACAAGTGGTTGGAGACGTACCCATAGGCATGGCGGACACCATACATTCCTGAGCACTGTTACTCCCGCCATGAGTCAACATGAACGCTACGGCCTATCACCTCATCAGCGAGGCAAACCAGAAGACCGGATGACTCACCGGATGAAGCAGCACTTCATTCTGTGGAGCCCAATCCACCAATAGTCCTCTACCCTGCGTCTTGCCCAGCCGGTCATTGACTACCTCCAGTATATCTGTTCTCGGTGCGCCCAAGATCGGATTGAGGGCATTGACGACCAGCACGCCCAAACCCAGCTTCCTGATGGTGTCGAATAGGAGGATACTCTGCTGCAGGCTAGGGATCCAGGAGTACGATCCGAAGCTGATGTACACCACACTTTTAGGAGCTTGTCGATCCAGAAAGCGGATGACGTCCTGGTCATGCTCGATCTTTGGCTCGCCGAGTTGCGGGCCGATGGTCATCAGTCCGTCCTTTGGGTTGGGCGAGAAACATGCTGGCCAGATGACGATGAGCTGGTCACCGAAGTCGGCTTGGCGGAGGTGGTGCCAGCTTCGCATTTGGGTATGTAATCGTGCTGGCGTCAGCTTTGACGAGGTGCGGGAGACTTACCAGTGTCGTTGGGATCCATCTCGTGGATATCTGCTATTGTGAGTATGGTAGCATACAGAGACGAGGTGGGGTTTACACATCGGACCGAGTCCCGAGGACGATTCGAATAGCTCGTGATTTGCTCCCACAGTCTGTTGTTGTATGTCAGCTGGGTCGAGAGACCAACAGGCGCCAACACACCTTTTCGAATGCTTCTGCGTCATCGGTACCGCTTTCGACCGATGCCATGTATTGCTGGATCACGGTATCGAACGGAGGACTCCGTTTGAGGATCCTTCGATTGTCAGCGATGTCAGGTGCCGCGAGAAGCAGCTCACGATCCGGCAAACGGAAGGGACATCGGCAGTAAGCTTAGGTATTTCGGTATCGGGATGCCTTGTTGTCGAAGTTTTGGCAACAGGCAGATCAGGCGGTCAACGATGTAGACGTCAGGTTGTCGAGCGTGTGGGGGTTGTTCCGGAGGATGGCAAGCCTGCTCGCCCTGAAACTGTTGGTTTGGTTCGCTTCCTACACAAGCTCACTTGAAGGAAACGCTTCAGAACAGGCAGGACAGTATCTCCAACCCAATGGGCAAGTTGCCAAGTCGCCGCGTTGTCCTCGGTCGTGCTTAATGGATTGGCGGGGGGAGGTCCAAGTAGCGGATAGGCGACTATGCGGAGTCGGTCCGACTGCGAGAAGTCGAGGTTGAATGCTGAGATGAGGGAGATTGCCTTTCCGAGACCATCCGCACGTGTAAACAGGGTGATGACGAGGTGTGGGTGGAGTCGGAGTAGGCGGAGGGCGAGGATGATCTCTGGCCTGGAATGACCCCAGGGTGCGAGCGGGATCATCACATAGTGTTTTTGCGACATGGTTTGGCCGACGGTGAGATCGGGTGTGGTGACGGTGAGATCGGGTGTGGTGACGGTGAGATCGGGTGTGGTGACGGTGAGATCGGGTGTGGTGACGGTGAGATCGGGTCTGGTGACGGTGAGATCGGGTGTGGTGACGGTGAGATCGGGTGTGGTGATCAACGAGTATCCTCGAGCTTCTTCCTGATCATAGGAGTGTGTGAGTGAGAGAGCCTACCCTTAGCCCCTCCGGAAATCCACGGGCCCTTTCTCCCTCATCCCTTTCCACTCTCGTCCATGTCTCTTCTCACTCGTGTATCCCCTATACCTGAGCATAGGCTCTTGGGTTCTTTTGCTCAATTCCCCCAGGTGCTCCAAGAATGTCTCGTCGCAATCTTCTGAACGGCTGGCCCTTCAATTTCTCTGCTTTGGTGGATTCCCAGCTCGCCTCCACTCCGAAAAAGCTGATCCCATGTCAGGCGACATCACAAACCTGATGGGGTGTATCCTGACCAATCAGCTCTCATTCCAGGTAACGATGCCATCATGAGCTGGACGAAGAGCTGATGAGGAGCCAGACCTACCTAGCAGGATACTTCTGCGTCGTCGACTTCAGCCTTCGGAGTGGCATTCATGAGCTTCGGCCTTCTGGTCGGGTGGGGAGGGCTGCCGAGTGGACGGGAATCGGAATCTCGATTCGATGGTCCTCACGTCATTAGCGGTACCAGCAGCGTCGAGCTTTAGGTTCTGGCAAATCCGAGATCCCTCGCCATTCGTTCCTACCGCTCGACCGTCGGACACTGAATTCGTCTTCTTCAAGCACCCTTTCCCCTACCCTCGTGCAGAGCCTCCGTCATATCAACATGCCATCGGACGGATCTCCGCTTGGACTTGTACAACGTTGTACCTCACTTCCCGTCGCCCCCAGATCTGGAAAGACGTGAAGCTCAACCTGTCGTGACCCATGATTCCGCTGACATGCCCAGTTCACCCGGAAGTCCGTCGAGCGCCTCTCGATCCTGCTCTTCTTTGCGTTTCTCGGAAACCTCCTATACTTCCTGTCGATACTGCTCAACCCGGCCGGTGATGCCAAGTCAAGCGAAGGGAGGCAGTACTTGCTGGAAGCGGATATCTCCTCGGGTCTGGCGGGACGTTAATCTTTCGACCTCACCATCATGCTCCAATCCTACTCATACGGTTCCGCCTCTCCAATCGCCCCGTCGAGTCTAGATCGCGACTTACGGAAGCGACATGGCACATCGAGACAAGTGATTAGTAGCGTCGAGGACGGTCGGACCGTTTCGGTGGCGTCGGAGCGCCCATCCCTGCTTTCGAACTCAACCCACTCGCAAAGCGGTTCCCGAAGCCCGAAGGATGCCATGCGCGGCTCCCAATTTCTCCGACGGCGGAGTGAGGGTCGACCACCCGACATCAAGGAGGATGAAGGGCCTGGTGTAGCTCACCAGGGCGATCAGTAGAAGGGCGCCCGGCGTGGTTCCTTGAGGAGATCAGTAGAAACACAGTAGAACCTAGATGTAGTATGTTCCCAGCACTTACAATAGCTTTCACGTGTTGTATCATGCATTTTTCACAAGCTTGGAGCAGCCCAAATGGACCGCAGCAGCCTATACTGATCGCGGCAGCTCTCTCGCCTCGTAAAGACACCTCTGGATCGTCATTCCCAACTGGACAAGACAATTCTCACAATGCTCCCCGCTGAGATCGATCGCGAGCAGCTCAAACAACTCGCTATCCGGCCTCAACCCCAGCTCCAACTCGCGAACCTTCGCCTTCCAAACCTCTTCCAGCCTCCCCCGCTTCCCACAGCCCGCACTATGCTCGTCCACCTCCATCTCCTTGTTCACAATCTCCCTCAATCCGCCCATCCTTGCACCCTGTAACTCTTCGAGTCGGGCCAGCGCACCCCGCCCCAGGAGTGCACGCGTGTCTCCACCCCAATCAGAAGAGGGCACCCCAATACCGTGCTGACTGGCTAGTTTCGAGAGATCCGTGAACTTGAAGAAGCTCGCCATCGCATAAACGTCGACAGGTCGATCCATCATGAACCCCGACATATGATCCCGAGCGAGGGCTAGCGCTTTCGCACTCTGATACCCCAGTGCCGCACGGATGACTCGACCAGTCAGCTCGAGCGTGATGAGTGGATCCGTGGGGAAGGGGGTGAACGTTCCACTGGGATAGATCAGGGATAGGAATCCCTCGAGTACCGGAGCGGTTTCCGGGACTAGCCACGTGTAGGGGTTCGTCCTGGGTGTTGGGGCGGTGACGGTGTCCTTCGGGGGAAGGGGCGGGGGATCATCAATGCCTGGTGGAGGGGAGGTGGGGGTTGGTGAGGATCGGAGGTGCGAGAGCAGTTTCGGGAGGCAGAAGAGGTTGTTGAGTGCCCCTTGCGCACCGGTGCCGGGGGAAGCTTGCTGCGAGGCGTTCTGAGCTTGAACTGTGACAGAGGGGTTGGTGCCGTGTAGTCGCCAGACCGGGACGAAGCCGTAGCTGTAACCCCCATCAGCGAGTCTTCTCGGTGTAACTGAACTGGGTGGATAGCTCACTAAATATGGAAGAACACCGTCTCCTGTTCAAGTAACTTCCGATGCACCAAGAACCTCTTCCCATCGGCCGTCTCCAGCTCCACATCGCCGACCCGCCCATTGACGAGCGGGGCGAGGTGGAAGCCCGCGTCCCTGTACGGCGGGAGGGCAGAGTATGCCGGTGCTGGCGAGGAAGGGATGGTCGGGGAGCGGAGGAGAGCGGCGAGCTCGGAGTTTGGGTCGCCGTTTGGGTCTCGGTCGGTGGGGTACTTGTCGGATTGGTGGGGCTGCATGATGAGCGTTGATCGTCTTGCAAGATCTCGAGGGACCGAAGAGCAATAGTCTGGATGGATGGAGCTGCTGCGAAGGCAAGATGAAGAGCCTGCTATATGGTTAGTAGAGAGGATACTTGCTTTCAGCCTCGTCGTACGACCCTCCTATCATGTCCGCATCCGTCGAGCGGGTTCACAAAGGAGATGTCGTGTGCCTCCGTTATGCTCGGACTGACTGGAGGCTCGAAGGGGCATGGGTGAATAGGCGAAAGGATGTTGACAAAACATGGGTGAGCTGGCGAAAGGATGTGGGTCGAGCTTGTGGGCGGGGTGAGCAAAGGAAGGGTACGACGGCTCTGGCGGAGGGAGATCGAACATCGCTTGAATGCCGGGACTCTGGGGATGATATCTTGACGGGATCGACGCTCCCCGAAGGTCAAAAACGGGTTGAGGGGTCGCTCTCGTCATGATTCTGCTTGACTCTTCTCGATGGCTGATGTTTCCGCTCGAAAATTGGTGTCAGCTAACAAAGCAAAGCTGTAGCAGAATAGGTCGAAGGGGCAATTATAATTACCGCCGGGGCGGGTGACATAGTATTGTATGATACAGCACAAATGACAGACCACGTGCACTCGCCACCTCAATCCACCTTGACGGGCCGCCGTGTCTTCTTCGGCGCCTGTTCTCGGCTCATATGTGTTCCGAGCAACTTGTCCCAGTTGGTGCTTTGTCAAGAATCAGCTTGCGCCTAGTGTGGACCGCTGGAGCGCTCACAAATAAGGCTGGCTGAAGTTGGACTTCATGCCGTACACCTGATGATGGATATCGTGGTAGTCGGCATTATTGGGGAAGATGAACTGGCAGGGGTCCCACCACAGCTTGTAGCCGGAATGATCATCGACCGTCTTCATGGTGCTGAATGCGAAGAAGAAGACGGTTTGGCGGATACTCATGCGGCTCGCCTCCTGCACGATCAAGGCGCCAAGCGTATCGAAGACGAAACCCTCGAGGGGATGGTTGTAGAGCGCACCGAAAGCGTAGGGGACGTAGAGGCGGTGGTGAACGGAGTGGATGTGGCGGTAGAGGAACCGGGATGTGTGGAAGAGGCGGTGCATGAAGTATTGCCAGGTGTCCATGAGGAAGCTGTCGGCTTCATTTAGCTCGATCCTCACCGGAAAAAAACAAGCAGAGTCACAAAGCGAACAGCATTTGAGCTGCAGGGATCCCCCACCAGTACACCCATCGCACCATTGCCTCTCCATGGTTTCTCAGCATGTCCTCGCCAGACTTCCGCCCAAAAACTAAAAGGGTCGCATCGGCAACACACGGTGCTAACTGCCCCATCTCCCCAAGATGATCTCGGTACAGCTCCCGTTTGGCGATGGTCGCATCGTCCTCCAGCCAGATCAATCCGAGAATAGTCTGAATGATCTGCTGGACAACAACCGCCTTAATCACCTGAAACACCGTCGCCTTGTTCCGTGAAAGGACCTCGGGGGACTCGTGCAATCGGCGTGCTTCGAAGTAGGGGAGTTTGGCGCTATCGAGAGCGTGGTAGACGAGGGAGTATATCCAGTATATGGCAAAGGGAGCGATGAGGGAGAGGTGTTTGTCGGATACGGAGGAGAGGAGGGATGGGCGGGTATTATAGTAGATTGGGGGGTGGAGAGCTGTGGGGGTGACAAGGGAAAGGAGGGTGGAGTTGAAGGGTTGTTGATATGCTGATGGGGAAGGGAACATTGTGGAGGCCATTGAGGATGTACCAAAGACAGTAGGGTCCGCTCGGAGCGCCGGGGTGTTGGGCGATGAATCCGAGAAAGGGAATGTCGCTATCGAATGTACGTCAATCGGTGGCGAGACGATCGGGGGCAAATCGGACGTACGGTACTAAATCGAGGTGTAAAGTGAGACCGGTAAGGAGCGTCTGCTGAGTTGATGACGAGTGCTTTGGGGAGTATCTGAGACTTCTGTTTGCGAAATTGTTTGGGATCGAAGCAGAGGAGAGGATAGGTTGAAAACACAAAGGCTGAAAACAACGGCTCCAACCCACGTAATCCCGATGCCCGAAAATTCCGGATTAAGTAGAAACAATCAATTCGGGAAAACAGCGGTGAAATCCAAGACAGCCGTGGGAGAGCTATTTGCTACTGAGAACACTTCCTCACTGAGCCATACTGATAGTTACTTGATGACATCACACCAGCAGGTCCCAATTCGGATTCGCAGTCTACCAACCGACCAACCAGAGTCTGACTCGCTGCCGAGGACGTCTAGCAGATACTTGGTGAGTCCCGCGATGATGTTGTTCCTAGTAAAAGGTGTGAGCCCTCCTCCATCCATCCCTCCCAACCCTTCCGCGAGGCGTTCAACACTTTCGCTGCCTCCTCCAAGCTCCCGAGATTGCAGAGTAAAGGCGAGACGTTCATCACCATCTCGCTCGGGATATGATCGCCCTTACTCAAGTCCTCGGTGGGGGTGATAAAGGCCCGAGCGAACATCACACCTATCGGGGTTTCAGGCCAATCCGCGTTTCTTAGAGATCCAAGGGAGGGCGGGGAACCTAGATGGATATTTATCTTTGGACGCGCCGTATCAGCGCCCGACCAGAGAGGTGGTCGTGGAGCGAGGATTGGCGCGGATACCTCTCCCCTGAAGGACTTCCGGAAGGGGAGGGTTGACTCGCTGGCCGGGATGTGGGTGGATGAGGGTACGGGCTGGGATCGCCAATCGAAATGGCTAAACGACGCGTCGTGGCCTACTGAGCGGGATTGAGCTGATACTTTCCCTGCAACAGGAGGATCGTCACCAAAAGCTACGAGGTCGCCGGGTCTTAGCCCGTTCGTGGAGGTTACATAACGAGCATTTGGTATGAGATGCAAGATGCGATGCAGATGTGCTATGCGACGAATGACAGTTGTGATTCCTAATCTCGACACTTTTCCCTGATCTCTTCTTCCTCCTCGCCCTCCGCATCCTCGTCCTCCCCCATAGCGTCCTCCGAGATCGGCGTATGACGACCGCCATTCGTCCCGTTCTGCGAGGATGCAGCCTTCTTCTGCGCCGCTCGCCGATCGCGCTCTTCCTTGGACGGCCTCACTGTCAAGCCATTAGCGTGATCTACCAGAGAGTCTGCTCTTTCACCCCAATTGCCCTTACCGATCCCAGGTTGTCTAAGCGTACATCAGAATCACCGATCACATACGCTTGTGATCACCTACAGAATCTTCTTCAACCCGCTCTTCTTCTTCTCACCTTTCTCGTCTCCCTTTACCGCTTTCGTTTTCTTCGTTCCCATGCCAGACTGGTTCCTGACCACGATCTGGCCAAGTGACCCAATCTGGCTATGTGAGGGGTCGAACGCGTCGTCCTCGGTGATGGAGAGACCGGAATCGATACGTGTGCCATAGAAGGCGTGGAGAAGAGCAGGAAGGTGGGTGAAGAGTGTTGCCGGGTTAAGAGGAATGAAAGGTGGAGGCGGTCGGTAATCGGGTTTTTCGACCTTGGCACTGGAGCAATGTCAGAACCGTGTTTTATGGTGGGCGCGAGAATAGCATACCCAAGCTGAGCGGCATCGGCGACTCGCTTCCGCCGGCCATAAAAGACGGACGATGGCACGGTGAGCGAAGCAAGGGAGTGCTCCTTGTCGATACCCAAGTCGCGGAGACCAAGAAAGTCTTCGCCAAGCTCGTCGGCGAAATTGCCGCTAGAACCAGATTAGTCCAGATCCAATCGACTGGCAAGCGTGACATACTCCAAGAGCATCTGCCCGCCGTCCGCGAACATCATGTCGTCCTCAATGACTGGTGCGGTTGTCTGAATCATCCCGGATTAGCAAAGCTTAGAGATACAAGTGTATTGACTCACCACCTCCTTGTACGCCTGCCGGATCTTCCGAGTCATCTCAGAGATCTTCCCACCCTCGCGCTCGATATCATCCTTGATGTGCGCTTCCAAATCTGAAGGCTGGATCTGGCCATTTTCGTGCAAAGCATGAAGCACGATCTCCTGCCAGGTATTCATCACTCAAAGTAGTTTCTCATCGGACGGAAGCAACGTACTTCCGACGTCATCTTGTGGGAAAAGCCATCAACGAGTGACCGAAGCGTCCGACCGAGATTGTGCAGGTGGTCCACAGCGACACGGGTGAACATGTCAAGCGCGATCTCATTCGCACCTACTCATACTGATCAGCATGCCGCCCCTATGATAACCAGATCGCAGCTCACCCTCAAAGCCCGCATGAGCCAATATACTAGCCGTCGTCTTCTTCACTCCCATGACAGCTTCAGCTTCCCCGATCTCCCCTCCTGTTCTTCTCCGTTTCGTTGCCTCCACCAGCTCCGCTTTCCGTCTCCGCTTCCTGCTTATCCGCTCTTTCTTCTCTCGCTCCTTCCGCTCTTCTTCCTCATCCTGATTCGGCGTCGGCAAGATCCCGCCCTCAGTTTCTATCCGCTGGAACTCCTGAATCTGTCCGACGACACGGCGTGCTTCACACAACTTGTCCACCGATCGGTATACCACCTTCTCCATGGAGACGGGACCCGGCAAAACCAGTGGGGGCGTCTTGTGGATTCCGCTGTCGCCGTTGGGTACGGATGATCGCCGGATCTTCCGTCCCGGCATCCGTCGTTTCCGTGGTGGAGTTACATGAGCCATCATCGGGACTGATGGCAGGCCCGCTGTGTATGTCTCGTCCTTTCCGATAAAACTCCACCAGCTCCCCTCGAGCTTGACATCCTCATCATCACTCGTCACAGATGCGGGATACCAGGCCGGAGGTGGCGTGGCGCGGAGTATCTCCTTTGCTTTGCCCTTATCCGAGAAGGACGGGCCGGGTTGATTAAGTGCAATGGACAGGAAGTGGGTCATCGAGTACGGTGAACGGACGAGCGGGGGCGCAGAGTCGAGACTGGTCGGGAGTTTAGGTCGAGAAGGGGGAGGCTGAGTGGTCATAAATTGACGTCAATCCCGGGATGAGCAGACTCACGCTCTTAAGCAGCCCGTTAGGTTTGATCCCGTTGACTCGTCCATCCGCTGGCGCGGAGGCAACGCTCGTCCCTCTTCTCGCGCGACTGACACTTCGAATTAGGGATGCCACTGGAGATCAGTGCCGATCGACAGTTTTCGAGAAAGCATACTGGGTGAGCCTTTCCTGATTGCTTGGCCTTCGACCTTCACTTTCGGCAGCGCCGATGACTCCCCTTCTGTCCGAAGGGACTGATCGCCGTCAGCGTCTCCAGCACCGTCATCGCTCTCTCCAGCAGCGTCCTCTTCTCCGCCATTGAGTAGCTGAGAAGCCGAGCGCAAAGGTGAAGGTCGAGCCGGGAGGGTCGCAAGAGCACTCAGGCTCGAGGGACGATTATCGTGCGCAGTGGGAAGTAGTGGTAGAAGCGGGTTGGCGGTGCGATCATTCTTGTTGACGAGGAACTCGAGATGATGGTCGGCCTTCTGCTTCATGAATCGGGCTGAGGCTCGCAGAGGATGGTTCTGGCAACAACTTCAGATCGACTTAAGAATGGAACTCAAGTCATGCTTACCGGCTGCGTGTTGTAGTGAATGCAGTTGTCCCATATCAGATCGAGATCGAAAGCGAATTCGGTCTTGTTCTTGTACTTGTGCGCCTTGATGTTCCGGAGCACAGTCGACAGGTCCATAGGTCGCTTGATGACTGGTAGCATAGATTGTCAGTGGAGCGACTCCATCACCGAATGGCAAGCATGCATGGACGTACTTTCATAATAACCTGGCGCCTCTCGCTTCGAAACAGGCTTCTGAAAAGCCGTCGACTCGGTCTGCAAGGCAAGCAAGTGGTCATTATATGCAGTAGCGAAGAGCCACATTGCCTGATGAGAGGGACGCACAGTACTCTTGAGCTCATTGACGATCTTCTCCAAGCTCTCGTAGAATGCATCGGCCGCCTTGACATGTGTCTGAGGGGGTATGCAGCAATTTGAAGAAGGGTAGAGAGTGAAGAAGGAAAGCAAAAGCCGTCAGCAAACGCCAATATCGATCGCCTAGTTCCGGTGGAAAAAGGAGGACTCACCTTGCCGGCCTGGACGTCGACGAGGAGCTGCTGAAAACCCGGATCTGCGAGATCAGGACCATCGGAGACACCCTCGAGGAAGCCGAGGAGGTACTGTTGATAGTGGATGCATCGATATCAGCTCATACGAGCGAGTAAGGGGAGATGAAAGATGAATCAACGGACCTTCATGGTGTAGTCCAGCTGGACGTGATCTCGCTCCTGCCCGAGGCCGCCTATACAGGTGATTGGGGTATCATCGGAAAGCTGAGACTCCTAAAAATGCGACGGTGATACAGGCACGAGTGGATGGATCGATTTGAGCGAGAAAGAAGAGATGGAAGTCGGGGTGGTTTGAAAATGAGGGGATGGAAGTGGGCGGTGAAGTTGATTTTCTCCGGTTTCATGTTCTCAATCCGAACTTCTTCCTGCCCATCCTTTCCGCATGAAAATACCCAACGAAGCCTGGGGGGATGAGCAGTTGCAAAATCCTTACACATCTAGGCCACAGCGAATGAGAACCGACAACCCCTGTCCTCGTCATCAACATGCGCTCCTTGCAGCCCCATCTCGCTAGCAACACCTTCTGGTCCAGCTTTACGACTTGCCCCCGGTCCAGATTGCCCCATGTTCCATGTCCGTGCTCGTGCAACCTTGCAGTCGCATCTCCGATGGAACAGCCTTACTGACACCTGCCGTGCGCTTCTACCATTCCACCCTCTTGATCCACCTCAGCGCAACAAGAACGACAACGTTGACGACTTCATTAAAGCTCCTGGGTATGGATATTTTGGATGTCTCCGACAAGCTCGGCAGATGGAGCTGCAGTGACCTCGGGTCATTGAGGAGCCCAATCACGACCGACTCCAAATTCTCCCTCGTCCCGTTGTCGTATAGCTGAGATTCCTGACATCGACATTCTCTGCTTCGAGCATGACGGAGGACGACGTCTATCTAAGAGGAGTCCTGACGCTCAGGCTCCATGCGATCCCACTCGCTGCCTGCAGCCGTCAATCCAGCTCTACTGATCTGATCCGAACCAGTACTTACTCCCACACAAAACACAATGATCTCTGGGACAACGAGACCGTTGCCAGGGTCTCCTTCCCATCATCAATCACCTTCATCAGCTCTCCAATACCCCGAGGATCGGGCATGATGTCCTGCGGCGGGTCTCGTTTGACGGCTTCGATGATCATACTCATTGTCTCGATATCTCCTCTCCTGCCCAGCTGAGCGGCAACAGACGTCCCGACAGCCTCTCCCAGCCGACGATCTCCCTGCTGTATTCCCGTTCCGCGCCTCGAGTCTGGTGCCGATCCGAGATGAGTAATTCGAACAGCCAATTTTCGCCGAGAGTGAGAGATCGCACGAAGGTGAATGCTTTGATGAACCGATGCTGCGGCCGTTGGCCTTCGAAAATCTGTCCTTCCGTTGGAGGATCATGTGGCGAGGCTCTATTCTGTCGTTCCAAGTCTGGATGGTAGAGGAAGGCGGACAGCAGCATCCGCCATTCCTGGTCATTCTTGATGTGGAGGTCTCGATAGATGAATGGCGTGGCAGATTTGTATCCGGCTTGACTGATCTTCTGTACCACGAGCAGGGTTTGGTAGTCGGACTCGATTTGAAGATGCTGACAGATGAGAGGGAGGATATCGTCCGGGAGGGTCTGACGGCTTGCTGAGGGGGCTTCAGCTCTTACATGATCTCTCCCGTGCTCAATAGTAGGAGATGTATGACGTTAGTATGACGTTTCTTGATTGTGGTAGCGGTGAACAGGTTGTCGGACGAGTCTTTGGTGATGCTTGACGAAGCGGTGAGCAGGGTATGGGTTGTCTCGGGCTTCACATGGCCAGATGAAGCTCTATCACTCGACAGGAATACTGTTCTCGAAGATATAAGTCAGAACGCCATTCGGTTGAGGCGTATTCACATGGCCAAGGTAGTCCAGCTTCAACGGTCAAAGGAGCCATCCAAAGAAGGCGCCTGCCTCACGTCCATCCTTTCACCCATTCCCCCGTGTCGCCAATTCAACTTGGCTGCTCAGATCTTTGGTGGACGGTGACGCTGGATCGTTCTGAACCACGCAGGATGATCCGCATTGAAGATATGTCAATGTATCATCGAAATCTAGAATTTTCATTGAGCCAGCAACAACCCAAAAACCGCCATGACCCCTCCCAACACTCCCCATCTTCCAGAAACAGCGTTCATTCCCACACCACCTGTCTTCGATGCGCTTGCAGACTGCCAAGTCCCATGAGTCATGCACCAGACATCAGACAGGGTACTCACAACTAACGCTGATGCTGAGGCAGATGCTGATTGCGCCGCAAAGGTTGTTTTCGTACTTCCATCAGCTGCGATTGTCGCACCCGACCCCGTTGCCGTCCCCGTCGTCGCAGTCCTAGCCCCAACAGTAGTACTCGCGGTTCCGGTGGTAACGCCCGAAGAGGTGGTAGTAGTAACGGCCGTGTCTGTAGCGGCGTCGTCCGGGAAAGTGGTGAATGGTCCGAACGTGGTCGATGAAGCTGTGATGGTACCGGTGGAAGCGAGGGTAAAGTTTGCGGAAAGGCAGGTCTGCGTGAGGGAATCCAGGGATTGCTGTGCGTCGATCGCATCCGCGTCGGGTTCGCCATTGGCGACGAGGCAATTGAAGCAGTTCACATAAGCGGTATAGTTGGTCGGGTCGCAAAACACGGTGTCATCATCGACGCTAATGCTCAAATGTCCGTCTTTAACGGGGAAGATCGAGGTGGAGGGGCAACTTACTCGAGGAGATTGTAGGTGGATAGACAGATTTGCTCGCATGCGGAGGGGACCGAGTTGGTATCGTTGGCTATGGAGCTGGAATCGGCGCTGGTGGCAGAGGTGGTTGGGGAGCCGCCGTTGGTGGCCAGGGAAGACGTGGGGGTAGTGACCGCTTGTCGGATGTCGAGGTTACGCTCGAGCGCGGCGTATGCGGGGAGGTGAACGGCGGATGTGAGGGAGAGGAGACCGGAGCCAAGGAGGAGAATATTGGTGAGGGAGAACATGGTTCGGTGATAGAGGATCAGGGTTTGACGGTGATGGAGAATTGACAGGCTATACACACTATTTGAAGTCGCGAGATGCATCGAGATAATGCTTGATATCAGCTTGCTAAAACAGGGCCTGGGTGCAGTGCGCGGACGCGGACAAAAGGACGCGAACACAGCCACAAGAAACCTGAAACCCGTGCCCGACACCGCCTCGGTGCAGTGTATCCTGTTCGACATTTCGCGCATCCTTAACTGCGGATGTCCGATAATGGAGACTGGGATTCATTGCATGTCGTCCATCAGCACCGGGCCGACGGAGGGTATCTATCAAGCGGTGAATCCAGGATAAACTCGTCAGAGCGCGGTCATCGTCGAAAATGTAAATGCCGGTTCATAATGTGGCGAAAGATGGGTATGAACAAGAAGGGGTTATAGGCATATAGGCATGAAGTTCGAAACCGAAGTTCTCTCACTCGTGATAGTACCTTGGATCGAGGAGTGAGCTCATCCCGAGCCGATGTACTGTTTGGGATTCGTGAGTGATGCGAGCGGGAGTGAGGAAGTTGCTGGCTCACCCAGGAGCCGAGAGAGGTTATACGTCCGTCCGTACCCATCAGCGCGTTCTCCTTGTTCACGCCCTGCATCTCCTTCATCATTCCTGAAACACGTCATCAGTGGTACCTCACACAAGATCATATAGAAATTCACCGAAAGGAGCGTATCGTTTGATGTAGTCCTGCTCGTCAAACCAAGGTGCCATGGACTGATGAAGACTCCATGCTGCGCATTTTGAGTCAGCACGTATAAAAGCCACAGTCAGGCCCAACACTCACTGTCAGAATCGGAACATTGCCCGCCACCATTGAAGTTCTGGCAAGCATATTCGGTGATCCAGATGTCCAATCCGGTCTTCTCATGGAAATTCTGGACGTAGGATTGGAAGTTCGACACGTCGACGTCGTACCAATGAATCGGGACGAAGCTGGTTGTCCCCGTCAATCAAGGCTCGGATGCGAAGATGGACACGGAGCTCACGCCATGGTGCAGTCAGTTGCAGAATTCCCTTGATTCGTGCAGGCAGTCTTGAAATTCAAGATCCACTGAACACCGCCAGGAGCGGATGTCGTTGCAGCACCACCGAGGGCGATACCCTTGGACTTCATAGGGACCATGTCGTTCATCCAGTATGACACCGAGTCGGACGCGGCCATGTTGCACTGCGACGCCTCGTTCGGCTCCTATTGGCGGGCGTCAGTGATTCCGCGCAGGAGACAGTAATGAATCCGCATGAATAGCGAGACAAACGAAGAGAAGGGCAGGCAGAATCAACGGCTGATCGCACGAACTCATGTCCACTCACGTTGAAAAACAGCGCGTTCTTGACGGTCTTCGGCCAGCTGGACTGCTGCGCCCACCAGTCCGAGACCTGGTTAGGCCCCCAGAGCATCGGCACAAACTCCAGTCCAATCGAATCGCCCGAGCTCTATTTCCTCGTCAGCCAAACATCCCTGCAAGTAAGTAGCCGGGCTTACAACACTGAAAGGACTCCAGGTGTAGTACCAAGAGGTCTTCGATCCCACGTAGTTCCCAATGTAGTCTGGGTCATTCGACGAAGCCCATCCGCCATTAGGCCAAGCTGCACCGAGCTTCGAGTTCGTATTGGTCCATCCACCGCTACTACTGCCGGAGTATGACGAGGTCGTGCTGACGGAGCTAGATGATGCGGCTGCAGTAGAGCTGGATGGAGCTGCCGAGCTTGGCGCCGCGTAGGCCGCGTTGTTCACTTTATCGTCCGTAGTGCTTGCCGAGCTGACCGCGAGGGCAGCCGCGGCGTCGTCAGTGCTGCTCGTTGCCGCAGCGCTGGTCGTAGTGGTGACAGTGATCGGTGCAGGAGCAGAGGCTATTGCGCCGGTAGGTGCTACGGAGACGGAGGTGGTTGTGGAAGACGACAAAGTCGACGAGCGGACTCGACACATCGAGCCGTTAGCATTGCGTCGAATCAGTCCCGTAGTCGGCTTCTGCCTCCTTTCCTGCGCACCAACCCCAGCGGCAATCTTTTGACGGGCGACGAGGTGGCGATGGTGGTCACGGGGAGCGCGGGCTGCGGGTTGGTGCGCGAGCGTGGACTAGGAGCCAAAGGAGATCAGCGATCGTCAGGTCTCAAAGGCATGGCTGGTACGAGGCACGACAACCACTCACAGGAATACCCTCCAATCCCGACAGAGCCAGTCCTACGAGTGCAAGGTTGGGGAGGATATTGAAGAGCTGGGTCATTGCCGAGACCATCTTGGTGATCCTTTCTTCCTCTAGTTGGATTTCGTGTATTAGAAGATTTTGCTATCGTCACCGAACTTAGGGAGAGGTCGTCGTCGTGTCGTGCCGTGTCGTGGTGTATGTACAAGTGGTCGAAGGAAAGGTTATGCGCAGGTGCGATGAGCGTCTGCTGAGCTGAGTAACGAAGATGACTAGCGACTCTGTCGGCTTGTCGAATCCAGTCTGGAAATGCGTATCAAACGAGTGTGAAGGGTTGAACGTTGGTCTATCGCATAATAGCAAGAGGAGGGATCCCCTGTTTCCACCGTTTCAACACATCACAAAAATGGCCCGGGTTTGTGACGCGCTGAAACGCCAATACGCGCGCGTCAATTCAAACAAAGCGTTTCAGGGTCCGGCGCTTGGACCGACTAAGGTCCAGCAGGACTGGAAGCTCTATCGCATGCTACTGCTGCTTGAAGCCGAATGCTAATGACTGAACTCATTCCTCAAAGAGGTTCACTGCTCCTGTCGGCCTAGCGCGGCTTACGAGCTTGATGCGATCCATATTTTGAGGGTGAAAACCCCTACAGGATATCACCGACTGCCGTGGCGTCTCTCCACAGGCAACACTCGAGAAGAAGTTCGGGCCGTACGATTTTGTCTCTGTACGGCTTTCGGGGTATGAATCATGTCACAAGCTCTTCAAGGATATGAAATGATGGGGAAGGAGCCGCGGTAGGCATTACTGATGTGTACCGGAGGGTATCACACATTATGGGACGCCGGGAGCTCATATCATTGCATGCAGACGACCTCTCGATCTGCTGCGCCCGCTCGCTGCCCTTGACGACCTTTCATATTAGGAGTGGCGGTTCGAGATCCTCCTTGACTGACTCATCAAGCTCGCGCGTCAGCCTCGAATACGCCAGCAAATTCCACCCTGACAGAGGTCCTCTCCTACTAACCCCCTCGCCCATCTCCGCGTTTGATCAGCTCACACTAGACCTTTTCACCATCACAAAGGTGCCTGCTCGCTCAGATGATCTCCTTTGTTGTCGCAGAGTCTAGCACACTCCATGCCATCAAAGGATCGATCACGACGGCTCGAGTCAGAAAGGAAGTGCTTGATCGTGTGAGCTTTCCTCTCCTTTGTTGCCTCGTCCACGCTCCAGGCTCGAGAGATATATAAGACGTCCATCCCTCGTCTTTGTCTTCAGGCGACTTTATATCTGACTTTACGAATTCGATCGACGAACAGACCAACCAATCAATCAATCAGAATGGCTGAGCAAAACCTCCCGCCGCGTAAGACCCTCTGACATTACATAAAGGTGAAGGGTTGATGTGATGCTCGGTCGCAGAGTACGAGCAGGGCGAGAACGGGCAGCAGCTCACTGAAGCTTGGAAGAAGCACATCAGGGAGACGAACCCTGGGGACGTAGGGGAGAAGATCATCCAGGCCGGTAGGTACAGCCGGCTGACCATTGTGAAAGTATGCTGATCAACGGGACAGCCGAGGACGCGCTCAAGGGCCCCCAGTGAACGCTCGGGTTCAGCTGAGACCGATCAGCAAACCACAAGGGGAGGAGAACAGCCTGTATTGCGAAGAGTGTGGAAGATGTTAGGCGTGATGTATCAGTACTGAGAGCTTGGCGTATCGTATCACGGCCGCGGTCCCCCTTATCGCGATTCCCCTCTCCTACGTTGTGACTTGTTCTTGAGGTGAGTATCTCAAAGATTCACTTGAACCCGCCAGCCCCAACGGTCTTGTTAGCCTCGCAAGGGTACCCAGCTGTCACGAGGTGATAATCAGAAAGGACGACCTTGATCGTGTGAGCTAATCTCTCCCTTGTTGGCTCGGCGTCAGTCCCGCCGCCGCGATCAAATATATAAAGACCCATAACCATCCCTCGCCTTCACAATTTCAAGAGACTTCGTACTTGAGTTGACGAATGACCAGACGTACATGGCAGATACCTGACCAGTTGACCAGCATGGGACGAGCAACAAGTCAATCCCCTGCCCCCACGTTAGTTTCTCCGATTTCAGGGTCAAGGGTCAGTAGACTGATGCAACGCCTCGTTCTCAGAGACCACTCAGACCATTGAGGGACAGCTTGTCCTCAGGGATTCCTTGAAGGACTACATCCAGCTCAATCACGGCGAAGATGCCCCGAGGATCATTAAGGAATGTGAGTTGTGTGGTCCTTCATATGGGACACTGCTGATCAAGAGACAGCTGATGACCAACTCAAGGTCCTGAACCGTCAGTCCCAGCCTCAGAACCAGTCGCAGATCCAGAACCAGTCTCCGCCTCAGAACCAGTCTCAGCATCGGACCGACGTCACTCCCAATGAGGTCTTCGAGTGATTGAGAGCGATCCTAGGAGTATATTGGGCGAAAGAGCGGCTACTGGGGATTGAAAGATGTTGGTGGGGATTTGATGATGTTGGCATGATGTATCAGTACGGAGAGCGTTGCGTCGAAGCTGTAGTCCATCAGCGCTTCCTCTGCCCTGTGTCCAAGACCCTTACCCCGATGCCCGGCTCCGGCCGTACGGCTTTGATGATCACCCCAGACCGCCAGCCCATGCGTTTTGTGAGCCGCGCAAGGGTACGCGCGTTTCACAAGGCGACGGAACGAAGGAAGTGCTGATCTTGTTGAATATTGACGAAATGCTAAGGAGGAAAGTACATACTAATTGAAAAGCGGCAGCGGGACTGCGCAGGCTCCTAGCAGACTACGGGTAGAGTTACAGCCTTCCCAGTCAATGACAGGTAGGACGGGTGACAGCCTTGAGTCCGACACTGGCTAGGAAGTAAGCCAGTACGCTTAGGAGCGTACAGCACTGGAGTCGAATGAAGGCATAGCCTAATTCGAAAGCCTTATTTGCATAATGAGTGAATAAGATGCTTATAGTTCTGTCCAAATACCGTGCCAGCAGTCACGTGACCGGGAGACGAGATCGCCTTATCCTGACAGATCTTGCGAGGTGTTCTCCCTCTCCGTTGTAAGCTTCACGTCAGCTCACCTACCGTCAGAGATATAAGACCCGATTCCTTGCCCTTGAATCTTTAAGCGAAAATATACCTGACTTAAGCAGCAAACAGACTAACCATGCAACCAACATCAATCGCGCGGCGGTCTCGAGCCACAAGGCAACCTCCCGCCCCCTTCCAGCCTTTCTCGCTTCAGCGTCATGGGTGGTCCGCCCTAATGCGATGCGGGAAGGTCAGTGACTACCCAGAACATCGAAGGCAAGCATGTCCTCACGGATGGTTGGAAGAACTGGATCCAGCTCAATCAGGGTGAAGACTCCAAGAGGATCATCAAGGAAGGTAAGCTGAATCGCCTTCAGTATCAGGAAGGAGATGCGGATTGGGACGACAGCTGAGGAGGAACTGAAGGATCTGAACAAGAGCCCCGCTGCCGGTGGTGGTGATGGAGACTACAAGCGGGGAGAGCATGTTGACCTCAAGCATGATGGACAGCCGAATAAGAGGACCTCGTCCGAGCATGTCTTTGGTCGGGGCGTGAGTTGCGCTGGCTATGTGAAGTTTGTTCGTACTGACGGTAGCGATGAGTGACGGACCCGACCCCGTCCGTTGAGAGCCAGAAGGGTGATTCCAATTGAGCGAGGTAACTCGATGACTGAGAGCCGGGAGGGATATATGTAATGTTGTAAAGGTGATAGAAGAAGGATGCAAAGGACCAGGCTCAGTGCCAGAACGAGTTTCAGCTCCAAAACCAGTCGCAACTCCAGTGAGGTCTTCGAATAGCTCTGATCGACCGAACAAGACAAGAGGAGGAGACTGGACAAGAGAGTGTCTTTATTGGACATCGGATGACGCTAGCAGTAATGTATCAGTACCGAAGGCGTTAGCGTGTTCCGGAACATCAGTGATTCCTCCCGTATTCCACTCTCTGGCGTTGACATCCGGGCCTAGCGGCAAGGGTCTTGTAAATCACCTCAGCCAGCCACCAACCCCAGACGCCTTGTTCTCATTGCGGGGTTAGGTTAGTGTCGTAGACTTTCGGTCACAAAGGTGCTTGATGGTGTGGGCTCTTCTCAACTTTGAAGGCTTGACGTCAGCCTTGCCGCGATGCGGTACAAAAGACCGCGACATGTAACCTTCCAGTATTCAAGCGACTTCATCTATCCAACTTGTCAGCCAATCCACGCACCACCGGACCACCCCATCATCCATTCAATCAACCATTCGACCACTCAAATACCGAACCAACCAAATGTCGACCCAGCAATCAATCGACTATCATGGCTGAGCAGCAAGAGAAACCCGTGCCCCGCATCAGTCTCCTCGTGTCAGTATCTAGAGTCGGCGCTGAGACCATGCCCCGACCTCAGAGACTACTCAAAACATCGAAGGTCAGCATGTGCACACGGATTCCTGGAAGAACTACGTTCAGTTAACCACCGGACGAAGAAGGCAAGAAGAAGATTCAAAATGGTAAGTTCAGCCGCTTCCAGTATGAGGAGATTCTACTTCCAGGGACAACTGAGAATTAGCTCAAGGGCCAGAAGCAGAAGCCGTCTCAGCCCCAGAACTATTATCATCCCGTGTGAGCAGCTCGAGTAGCTGCGATCGATGGTTCAGGAAAGAGGATGAGACTAGCTGGCGAGCGGAGGATTGTGGACGGATGATGGTAGAGAATAGGCATGATATACCAGTGCTGCGAGCGATGGTGGCGTCACGTCCCCTATTGCGGCTCATCAGCCATTCCTCTCCCGTCTTGACATTCCCTTGTCTCTATGCTCGACCTCTGCGATGCGGTATGGCTTTGGGGGCTCGCCTCGTCAGCCTGCCTAGATATGTGTGATTGGCTTTGTGATCGTAAGCAGCTTTGGCGACTGGATAGGTCCCCAGCCGAGTTGTCGCCAGCCCCTTCTTGCCGTGGTCGAGTTGAATCACCCGAGCGCATTTCGACATGGTTGACATGCCTTGAATTCCAACCGTCTATCCTATTGCCCATACAGCTCCTCCTGGGTAGAAATACCTATGACATATCAGCGTCCTGTTCCCTCATTCAATCAGTACTAGCAGACTCACCCAGCTCCCGAATGGTCGGTTTCAGCTCCTCGAGGTACGCGATATACTGTCCCTGATTCTCCACCTTGACCCTCAGCCCCTCCAATATCCTCACGGCAGTAGCATAATCATTGACCTTGCGAGCGCACCGGAGAGCGGCCTCGATCACCTCGGTGGTGGGGACGAGATCGTAGGCGAAACAATTGTTGAGACCACGTTGGAGCTCGAATAGGTCGGAGCAGGATCCGAAGAAGGTGCTGTAGCGCTCGTTGAAGGCTTCGAAGGATTCGGTCTCGTTGGCGTGGGCACCGGGACCGGAATCGTGTCGCACGGCTACATGTAGCCTATCAGCAACTGCTCACGTAGTGACAGTCTGGAGCAGCTTTAGATGAGAGCTGAACAGGCCGAATGGATGGGCTGGCTCAATCAACGCACCAGTAAAAATCGCAGGTCGCACTGCCCGCCGGAGAGCAACCGGCGCCCGGATGAGGGATCGAGAGATGGGAGGGAGCATGAGGGAATGATAGGAGTCGAGCAGACCTCAGTGGTACAAGTGAATATGGGGCAGTAGAGCGCTCGACAGCGTCACGCTGGTGACGAGAGAGTTGGTTGGAATGAGTGACGGACGGTATTTTCAGGGTCCAATGTGGCAGCCAATTTGGCAGCAGGTCTTAGCAGTGAACCATTTTCCTTTCCAATGACCCCTAAAACATGCTTGTCGACCGGTGTAAACAAACGAAGAAGGCAGAGGAGCATCCGAGAGGCAAGGGAAAAGTCACCGAGTTCATAGTAGGCTCGTCGGGAAGGTCAGAACTGGCCTGTTGCAGGATTATGTAGCAATGCATAATACTACATGTCCTCGACACTCCACTGGTTGGACTCGTACTCCTTCCGAACGGTAGCATTTTGGTACTGGAAGTACTTCTTCTCGAAACCATTCGACCGGTCTAAGAACAGGAAAGCGGTCAGCTAATGGCTTCTTCCGAGCTTTGCTAGTCAGACTCACCGACACCATCCCATCGGTAGCCTGGGGGTATTCCGAAGCGGTTTGGCAGGAAGGCCCCCTGATACCGAGGCTTCCGAGGTCCTTTGGACCTTTTCTTTTGCTAGGAACAGATCTTGGCTACCATGTTGGGATCGATGAAAAATGCCTACCGTCAAGAACTCCGCTGCTGGATCATTCCATCGCTCCACCTCTCTCTGCTCCCTGTTCATGGCCGCATCGTTGGCAGTTCTACGCGACCCATCAGCATACTTCTTCAATCCATCTATGAAGTACTCACCTGCCTACATCTGCTCGCGCCATCTCCTGTTCCTCTCTGACTCTCTGCTCCCTCTGCTGCCTCTGCACCAACCCCTTACTCCACTCCTCCCTCTCCTTCTTCTTCCGCTTCTCATCATCTTCCTTCCTCCTCTCCTCCTCCTTCATCTTCTCAATATCGACGATCCGCCCACTAGCATCACGATGCACGGTCGCTGTAGGGTCAGGCGCATCCTCATCAGGCGGCGGGGATGGAGATATCTGAGCAGCCTGTCGCTCCGCCTCTTCTCGTAACTGGGCAGCGGTTCGGAGACCGCCTTTCCGCTTCGTGATTTGCACTGGTGGCGCGGGTGGAGCGTCGGGATCCGGTTTGATTTCTGGTTGTGAGGAGGGACCCGCGATAGGAGCTGAAGGGAGGGGTAACGAGGTGGAGGAGACGGTCGACCATTGAGAATTCGATGTCCGGAAGGTAGCGAGCTCCCTGCCGAGGACTATGAGACCTGTCAGCGCGAGCATACGTGTCGCAAGGATGAGCTGACTGGGAGCGTCTTCCCCATCGAGCTCCATCTCGTCCTTCCGTCTCATCCATTCCTCATCCTCGTCTTTGAATTTTAGTCCTCCCACCTCACGACTGGCGGCTCCGCCAATGTAGGCCTCGTTCTTCAGCTTCCTCTTCCTCTTCTTCAGAGTCGGGTCGGTGGATCGTGCCAGGATCGCGTCGGCTTTGGGACCTGTCATGTAGCTACGATGAGGGCCATGAGCGAGATCCAAGCAGGAAGATGCGAATGACCTACTTCGCCGCGAGATATGCTTTGAGGTCGGACATGGTGCCGTTGCGAATTCGCGGTCGAGGTTGAGGAAAGCAGGAGGCCGGTGTGAGTCATGCAGGTTTCAAGTCTGACCCAAGCGTGAGCTAGAGATTCAACATCGTCATGGAAGAAAGGTATTCAATGTGCCAAGAAGGCGAGCTCACTATATTAGGCGGCTCTCGCCACCCTGCCTTTGGGAGGTGAAAGACCGCGCGATTGCCCTTCACTTTGAACATTAATTTTGAACCTGTCTATTCTGCCACGGATACTATTCCTGTATCATCTCCGAGGAACCGTCCAGATATCCCTCTCGAGATACTTATACCATCCTCTCCACTCTCCTCCATCCCGTCGAAGACGCGCCATGCCCCTTCCTTCGCTGCACCCCCTTCCTGCGAATCCGACCACTGGACAGCAACCACTGGCGACTCTGGGAGGAAGAGGGATATCTGGACCACCTCCGACGAGTGCAGCTGGAGGTGGTGGAGGAGTCAATAGGGAGGTGCTGAAGGGGTTGCAAGATGTTGCTTGGAGTGACGACGAGGTAAGCCCACCTTTCCAAGCATTCGCCCTTGGAATCATGGCGGTCGTGGAGCGACGAGACGTGACCAGAGAGGCAAGCGTGGAGCTCGGGTGGATGCACGTCTTCACTGCTTCAGATGGTCCCTTCCGCGTGAACCGTGTTCTCAAGCTGCGGCTGATCAATCTCTCATCTTCTTAGGACGATCCCGACTGCCTTCTTTGCGCGGAACCTCTCGACTTGTCAGATCTCAACTTCAAGCCGTGCCAATGCGGTATGCAGGTGAGCTGGCCCAGCTGCCAGTCAGTGTGGCAATGCTGAAGCTGGCGGTTGTCAGATCTGCCAATTCTGCTACAACAAGCTGCTTGGTACGGACGCTCGTTGCCCCGGATGTCGACGGCCGTACGATGCTAAAGCAGTGGTGTTTCAGCCCGTTGACTGGGATGAGTGGGTGTAGCGGATTCCGAGAGCTGGATCGAGGCTGACTGGCGGTTCAGAGTCAAGCGGGCGAAGGAGAAGAAAACGCGGAGAGGGAAGACCATCAAGCAGCTCAGCAGCATGGGTCGGCGGCATTTGCTTGGGGTACGAGTGGTGATGAAGAACATGGTCTACGTGGTCGGAATGAAGCTGCCAGCTGCAGGCGATGAGGCGAGCTGGGATTTGTGGATTGGGGACTGTTTCGCTAATTGCCCAGCAGGTCATCCCCATTCTGCGCTCCAACGATTATTTCGGCCAGTACGGGAAGATCTCAAAGCTGTACCTTCGCGATCGGGCCGCAACATCCTCTACCACTGTTCCCATCCTCACTGCCGAGGATCCCTCAACCTCTACCGGTATCTACATTGCTTACGTTCGGCGGGAGGATGCTGCTCGGGCCATCTTAGCACTGGAAGGCATACCAGCGCCACAGGGACCACCGGGACAGGTGCTGCGGGCCTCATACGGCACGACTCGATACTGTGATGCTTTTCTGAGGGGACTGAAGTGCGACATTGCGAATTGTAACAGCTTACACGAATGGGGAGGGGAGAGCGACTGCTTCACCAAGGACGACATGGAGACTGCGTGAGCCAAAAAATCTCTCCCGACGCTGCTGCTGATTTTTATGCAGTATGACCCGGCCTACTGAGTATGATGCACGCCAGAAGCAGGCCCAGCTGCTGCCGATGGTAGCTGCTCAGAAAACAGCTTGGTCCAAGCCTTCGCAGGCGGAAGATCCCGCTGGTTGTGAGTTCAGCTGTGTCTGTTGCGATTCCGCTTATGAGCCTACAGCTGCACTTCCCAACTCCGCCGGTTGGGGCAAGAGTGTTGGAACAGGCCGCATCGTAAACGGCCGCATTGTAAACGGCCGCATTTCAACCCCTGTTGCCATCTCACGTCCAGCAAAAGTCACTAATCTCGTCCCGCTCAAAAACAACTCCGCCTTCCCCCTTCCTATTCCATCCCCTATCACTCCTGTCTCTGCCAAATTGGACAAGGAGAAGCGGAAGTCTGCATCCGCGGCTGCGATGGCTAGAGGTCGGAGCTCCGACTCGACGCAGAGTACGACTGGTAGCAGCGCACAGACTTCGCCAAAACGGATTCCCGTCGCCTTACCGATAGTCGCCGCAGCCACCATTGCACCTGCTTTCCCGCCGACTATCACCCCACCGCCTGAACTGAGAGCTACCAGTATCAGCGACACCAGCAAGGGGCTTGATCTGGCTTCGCTGAGTCAGCCTTGCGATGAGCCACGCGAAGAATCTGTTTCTGCGGATTCCGAAGCCGGCCCATCCTCCGCATCTCCTCCACCTCGAACACCCGCTCGACATACCCACGAGGTTCCCCCTCCACCCCTCACCTCAGAGCCCATCGTTGTTCATTCACCTTATGAAGAACCTCGCATTTTCGCCTTCCCCACCTCAGATCCCGGATTTGCCTTCGTGCTCGGGCTCGACGACAGCGAGATCCAGCGACAACAGGCGCAAGCTGGCGGATATCAGCCATCTCCGTTCAGCAAGACCCTTGTTGGTTTAGCCGAGCTTGGCGTGCTCTCGCCTGAGCTACCCGATACCATCGCATTGCAGCCGAGTCACGCCTCTCCTAGCTTCAGCAGTACTTTCCAACCTTTCGATTCAGATTCGGAAGACGAAACGACAGGTGATGTGGAAGTCACAGCCGGACCATCGCGGGCAACAGGCGTCACGCAACAGAACGTTCCCCGTACATCGTCTCGTTTCGACTTCGCTCGGAATACAAGCTTCACCGCGAGCCGAGGCCAAAGCCCTTTCGCTTCGATGCGGCGGCACGTCGAAGATCCAAGCCTGCCTCGAGATCCTTGGTCAGGACGTCAGCCACTTCCTAGTGATGCATTGCGGTCTCAACAATCCGGCGAGAATCGCAGGTCAGCCATGGGTTCTCAGGCCTCGAGCTTCGGTAGCCATGGCTTAGGGAATGAGAATGGCTGGGCTGTCGAGTCGCCTCTGATGGCACAACGGCAGGCTGGCGGCTTCGGCCGTGACGAGCGTGCCGATGGGCTCAGGATGGAATATGGCGGGATGATGGGTTACACTCGGGGCAAGGGTGTCAGGTCGGATCGTGACGACTTCGAACCTAGTAAGCATACCAGATCCTTCCGCACCAATCGGCTTATAACTTGGCGCTTAGGCATGCTGCACTACGGCACTAATCCCTCCTTACATGCTCAGCGCGCCATCTTCTCCCCTGACGGCCTTCTCGACGATGGACCGTTTCACTCATTCCCTCAGATGAATCCTCAACTACACACACCTCAGGGCTATCCCAATTCGCGGGCATGGCAGTACCAGCAACAGCGAGCGCAATCGCCTTCTGCTCTCACTTCGCATGGTGAGTTCTATGCGTCAGATGTTGGTGATCACTGACGAGAAACCAGGGTACCGCCGTTTCTGACGCCCCCGATCGGATGCTCCGTCCTCTTCCCGTCCACGACACATACACTCGCCCGCCTCTACTGTTTGTAGCCTGTGCCTTGATACCCGGATGAACGCAGTTTTGCATGATGTGACCGTTACACGACCTGAAAGACTCTAAGCTCCCTCCTGCTTTGTGCATTTCCAGGCCTGCGACCTCCCCTATCCGTCCTCTCCAGCCTTTCGGCTCCTATGGGCTGGATAGGGAGCGATCATAGAGTCCTGCGAACCGACGATCAGCTCGGTCGTCATTTGGAAGGGAATGAGCGCACTTGTGTTCTAGCGTCGCACCATTCGCGCTCCTCTTGCCGACCTAGGAGGAGACTTCTGGATCTGAGCCTCGCTGTCCGTCAGTCCGTATTGATCGCCATCGAGTCACTGATGCCAGTCGGTGACGGTGATGTTGCTCTTAAGTCGCGGCTTGCCGTCCCGAATCGGAATAGGCCGTCTCAACCCTTCCTCAAAGCGACGACGACACCCACGACGACCCCGGCGTCCCCACTAAGACTCGCCATGAAGTCGACTCCAGCGCTCTTCCCTTCAGCACGATCGTTCTGATGTACGAGATGTAGGCTTGGCGCTCCGGTCGAATGGTATCGTATTTCGAGGGATTTCCAGGTGGATTTGAAAGGCAGGTGATTTGGGGACAGCGATTTGTAGACCGCCTCTTTGAGTGCCCACCTAGCAAGCTCCTTTCAATCAGTGACTGCCGATCAAAGTACAAGATGTAGGTTCGCCTCACCGAGTGCTCAAGAATCGTACCTCGTCCTTGATCGTCCGTTCAGGCTTGCCGCGAAACTCCTCGAGCTCGCGAGGACAGCATATCCGCCTAGCCAATGCGTCACCACCTCGTCGACCGATCAGACCTTCCAACCGGGAGAGGGAGAGGATATCGATTCCTATTCCCAATAGCATCGGCTCAGCTCGAGAGATGACGGTCAAGTGGACGAATGTGGGGGAAGGGGATGAAACCAAATTCAGGAGATCCCGGATTGATCCCACCGGAAGCTGTTTGATTGGCATTTTGGCTTCCTTCGGCGACCTCGCCGGATTCCGATCAGGCTCGTGACCGTGGTTTTGTTTTGATGAGCATCGGAAGGATCAATGATTGATGGAGCGGTATCTAAATTTGATGACGACGCGATGCGGGAGCTCCAGTATACATCGCTTGAAAGCAATACTTTGGAGCAGATGCTAGACGGTATCTCCTGCTGTCGCTGCTGCAGACCACTCGGTACGACTCGCTCGGAGAACGGAAATTTCCACTTGTCAAGCGCCATGAGCCAGAGAAAGGTCCGCTCGCCATGCAGGGGATATTGCCACACCTGACCTCCTTTCGGGGCGTCATGGATCGGCGCACCGTGCGGATCACTCTTATTCATGAACCTCTCGCTCGCATGGGTGCTTCGGCCAATCGCCATCATTTGACCAACGCGATGGTGGGAATCAAACGGAAGTTTGTCTTCCTGTCGTGCGCAGAAACAACTTGTCTGGAACCTTTACCTGGCTCTCTGGTCAAGTCCATGCACCAGCTGGGGATCTTTACATCACGGTGCGTGCCTATCGTTCCAAGGGCTGTTGTATGAGACTTTCAAACGCAAGGTGAGAAGGACAATTCGAACATCGAGGAGGGTGGTTCGAGCTTAGCCGCAGCTCCACAGTACGATGAACAGACGAGCTGTAACACCAGCTGACGACGAAATCTGCAGGACCAGGTCGGATCATCAAGTCTTCGTTGCGGCGTCCACGTCCTTCACACAGCCATCGGACAGCCTTGGACCCTGCTCGCTGGCTCCTCGTAAGCCTCATACGGCTCCAACATCTTTCGGGGCGATCCTGAGACCAGAGACATAGGGGCCCGAGGTGGAAGGCCGGTGAGTCTCGACAACGATGTAAATGGGGACCTCGTGATCTGAACGTCCAATGATCTCGAATCAACCTATCAAACGTGGTGACTCATGTCATTCTAGTCGCCATGCTTCCGCAGCGCCGCCTAGGCTCCCGCAAGCTCGAGATCAACCTCGTTCCATACGATGCCGACACATCCGCGAGGGTCTTTCGATCGTTCCGGATCAAAGGAGACGAATATGTCGTATCATCGAATGACGCGACGTCGCTTCTCGAGGCGGGCTGGGATGGTGAGTCATGATTGCGCTTTGGCTCTCCCGTCCCGGGTTCAACGTGGTTGGCGGATTTTTTGGGCACCGTCTTCTGTGCGTTTCGAGGTGGCTTAAGATGCGGTGGGCTACGCTCGGAGTCATTGCAATGCGGTCCCAAGAGAAAAGCTTGAGGAGACAGAATTTTGGCTTCGTTAGGGGCATCCATTGCCGGCGGCAACCTTCCCCTTACCCTAACCTTATTCGCTGTTCGTTCCTCGCTATGGAATTCACCTGTCGAAAGTTCGGCTTCTCAGGGTTCTCGGACAGTAGTCCTTCGCGTAATCCCGACCCCGATGCCGGGATTTTGTCATGGCAATTTACTACTTCCTCTAAACCACTTTTGAGGCGGGTATGAAGATTGGCCAATGCGGTTGGAATTGCAATGCTGGGAGGAAGATGGAGGATGATCGAGCCTCATCTACTGGCAGAGAGGTCAGCCTCTCCACGCCATTCCTGAGAAACCCAAAATCCTGCACGCGCCGCTCCCTCCGCTCTTCCCGGGAGGCATACTTCACTTCTACGCGTTCTGAAGATAAGGTCCATTCTTTGTACTCATCGCACGTCTCTCTAGCGGATTAAGGTCGGTTGAAGGGGTTTCCGTTTCCGGCGGAGTGGCGACTGGTTTTTAATTCTCCGAGCCGGAGCGTCGATCGTTCCGCGCGTCGTGGGTGCGAAGCGAAAATCCCATTCAATCCGTTTCCGGTGTGTCTCTCCGTTCCACTGGCGTCATTTGGCGTCCAGGACAATATCATCGTTGAACGCTAGCCCAGGTGGGTGATTGACCGGGTCTAGACCAAGGGGAAACGACGAGGTCCATCGTCGGACCAATGTTCCATTTTGCCGTCTACCCCTTGTTTCTGATTCAGCCTTCCTACCTCCGACACATTCCATCCTGCATACAGTGCTGACAATCGCGTCGGTGTCGATCTTGTCTCACTCGCTGTCGTTGTCTCGGACATCGCCATTTCTGTCTTGATTTCATGGCCTCCTCTCATACGCGACTACTTCACAGGTAAGTCGCCTTTGTCTTCGACGAATGCGATGCTGACAACGACCAAGACATGTATAATCCCCTGCCGGCCCACATCTCCCCGTCATACCCTCAGCAACGCCTATACGAACCATCAACATCCGTCACCATCCAACAGCGCGCACATTACAAATCTCGGACCCCAGGAATGGACCCCTTCATGCCGCCCCTTTCGCCACCATCCCCCTATCCCCCTTCCTCACCCAGGCTTTCCAGTTCCAGCTACTACTACCTACCGCCCGCTTCCACATCCTACCAACCATCGATGAGCTCCACGGTCATCCCCTCCCGACCATACATATCACCACATCTCTCCTACCAATTCGACTCGCTCACGACCACCAGCCCCGCACTTCTCCAGAACAGTATGCTACCTATGCACGAAGACCAGCACCTTATAGTGCACGAGTATGGACCGCAAGAGGGATCACAGGGGGCTCAGATCGCGATCAAATGTGACGTCAACTTCCCCGCCACTCCACCTCCATCCCATGCCGAGTCATCCTCCCTTGGCCCATTACCCGTCCGATCGTCCGCAGGCAAAGCCCTTCGTGTGGTCTTCGGCCAACATCCCGTTCAGACGACTGTACACCTCCTGATGGCGCAAGCACGGATAGGACCGGGGCAGCTGTGCCAGTTGACTGCGACAGTACCGAGCTGGTCGAGTACGGGAGCAGCGGGGATGGGACGGTCGAACCGGGTGCCGGTGTACGTGCAGGTACTGGCGGAGACACATGTCATTGTGGAGACGGTCATGATGGGGGAATTCGCCTATACGAGCACTGGACCAAGAGGTGAGCGGCTCGTAATGTAGATGAGAGTCTTGATGCTGACAGATCTAGGCCCAGCATATAATACCTTCTCCCCTGCCAACTCACTGAAACGGGGTGGGGACGCCTTGAAGTCAAATCGTCCTTCGCCCAGGGAGTATCTGCATCGACGAGTCTTCTCGAACGGCCCCAGGGTGCCATCACCAGACATGCATCAGTACGCTCAGCTTCCCTCGACATATCAGCACAGTCCTCAGCGTAAGTCAAGCCCTCGAAGCGGACTGAGCATGGTTAACGGATGGCAGTCCAAGACCCTTCCTCAGCATATTCCAGCCCCAACATCAACTCGAACGGTACCTTGTCGAGTGTTGCTCAACCGGCGCCCTACTCGCCGAGCCTACAACCCAGCCTCATACGGTCGTCCCAGGTCTTGCCTGTCGCCCCAGCTCTCAATCCTTACGTGATGAGCGGAGGTGCCAAGGCCACTCTCGAGCTCACCGGCGATTTGACCGCGATGTCCAAGGGATGGTCCCAGGAGGAATGGCACAGCCGTCGCCGACTCGTCCAATTCTGGCGCCGACAAGACGGCACGACGATCTTCGCGGCGTTCCGCCCCCTCTCGCAAGCCGATTATCCTCAAGCCCAAAACTCGGTCATCATCTCATGCATCTTCCGGGAAGACAAGAACGTATGCTTCGTCACCTCGGTTGACGCGATCTACCTTCTTGAGGCTTTGGTCGGGACCCGCTTTACCGTGGAGGAGAAGAACCGGATTCGCCGGAATCTCGAACGGTTCCGACCGATCACCGTGTCGAAAGCCAAGCCTGGAAGCGAGGACTTCTTCAAGCTGATCATGGGCTTCCCCAACCCCAAACCGAGGAACATCGAGAAGGACGTCAAGGTGTTCCCCTGGGACATTCTTGGTGCAGCACTGAAGAAGATCATCGGCAAATACGTGAGTAGTTTGCGCTTCAAGGAGGTCGTTACTGATTGGATCAGTCCGCGAGCTACGCGAATTCGGGCAACAGTGTCATGCCACCTGCCCAACCCGGTCAACAACAATCCTACTACCCGGTCCCGCCAACGCCAATGCCACTTGAGCCCCCATCAGGCGAGGGCAGCTACGGCAACGTCGGATCGTCCGGTTCTGCACCTCCATTACAATCACACTCCAGCTCAGACTCCTCGGTATACGCCCAATCTTCCACGGTTCCGAATAATGGTCCGCAAACACCACATCTCGCACACTTGGATTCGCCGAATCACTACCGGGCCGCATCGACACCACACAATGAGAAGCACGAGGCGTTTGTTAACCTCTCGCCCGCCCATCCGAGTCCGTACGGATCGACGAATGGGCAGGGACATCCATACTGGGCTGGCCAAGTCGATCCGTCCCTCTGCAGTCCGATGGCTCCTCCAGCATACGGGGATCTGCAGGCCTCGATGGGATACCAAGATCAACCGCATCGATTGCCCCATGTCCACGAGAACATTCCGAGGGTGCCGAGCTCGAATGATCTCTCGGTCATGTATCCAGGTTTAGCGACGTAGGCGAGATGCACGGCGAAGGAAAAAGCGAAAAGTCAGAAGTCATTCGGGGATTCGGCGGAGCGGAGTTTGCTTTCGTCGATACATTACCTGTTCAGTAATTGATCAACCCATTGCCCATCCGCACCATGGGCTGTTGTTCAGCTCGGTCCAAACTCACCCATCAATCATATCCCCTCTCTCCTTCAACAGCTGAAGAGACCAGGCTTTGATATAGTAAGCTATCCGTGAGCATGTCGTTTCACGATAAGATCAGCTAAGGCGGTTGCGCAGGGAAAAAGGGGAATCTCAGGGCACTTCCGTCAGAAGTACGACGCGCCTGTCACTCAACGCGACGCCGTTCCTACGTTCCATCCGGCGTTTCACATTTCCTTTCCCCCGCCCTTGCGCGTGCAGGGCCATGGGATGAGTCATATTGTCTCTCTTTTCGGTTGACGATTCGTGACGAAGTCTTGACGACTCACCTTCATTCATTCAGCTCGCACAGTCTTTACGCAGTATCGACAACACATTCTCTCCTCAAGAGTACCTATAGAACTTGTTGATCCAGGTCGCCTCAAGACAAGACTCAATCGACATCAAGATGATCTCTTCAACCTTCCTCACCCTCACCGCGCTCGCCTTCCCCCTCCATGCCTTCGCTGTCAATATCCGACCACACCAATCGTACGTCCGTCGTGCAGGTGCTGCGACGGACGAGATCCTCGCCGGAGCTCCTGGTACGTTGACTTCGCCTTTGCTTGACTGCGAGCCCTTCATCATCTTCAATGCCCTTGAGCCGTGGGTTGATGGATCGCTGTAGTCAATAACATCACCGTAACCGCCGACAACGTCTTCCAGTGTTCCGACGCGACCATCTCCTGGACCGGGGCAGTTGTACGTCTCCTCCCTCCCGACACTCTCGCTCCCTCGCTCTCTTATGTCTCCTGCTCTCTCTGTGTTGTTCGGAACAATAGCTGACTGCTGTCACAGCCTCCTGTGACACTCATGATCGGTCTCGGCGGGTACTACGTCGGCACCACCGACCTCTCCACCATCCCCGACCTCCCTACCTCTCCATACTCATGGACTGTCGACACCTCCGTCGGATCCGACATGATCTTCCAGATCACAGATGCGAATGGCGAGATGGGGTACATCCAGAATATCAAGGTCGCGGGCGGGACGAATAGTTCGTGTCTCGCGACGGTGACGAGTTCGAACACGGCGTGGACGAGCTCGACGTCGCCCGTGGCGGCGCAGGCGGCGACGAGTAGTGCGGCAGACGATGGGAGTGATGGATATGCCGCGGCGACGAGTAGTGGTGGGTCGAATGGGGTCGGTGCGGGTTAGTTTTCGCCGTTCAGTGGGCTTCTCACCGGAGCTGATGAAGGTATTGCGTAGTCGCGTCGGCGACATCCAGCGCGTATTCCGCAGCGAACACCGCACCAGCCGCCTCGTTTGTGTCCCCCATCCCACTGGATGGCCAATCAGCTGACCGTCGCTCAGGTCCAAAGGCGCCGCAGCGGTGAGCGCAAGCGCGACCTCTAAACCCGCCGTCTCCTCATCGGCATCGAATTCGACATCCTCCGCCTCCCACCTCTCACCACCCACTCTACTCGCAGCCAGTTCATCTTCACACTCATCTTCATCGAGCGCGAAAAGCGCGACTCTCGCCGCGGCATCGAGCACGTCGTCCGTCAGCGGGGCGTCCCGAATCGCGTTGGGCGCTTGGGGACCGGCCGTACTGGCTGTGGCCGGCCTATTCTTGGGGGTGGGATTGATTTGAGGGAGGGACATTGGACGATTTTTGCCTATGATCTTGATGAATCATGGGAGATGCATGGGTCTTGTTTGTTCCGGACCGGGTCGGTTCATGTGAGAGCGGTAAAGGCTACACTGTACAGTACAACTGTTTGGTCTTATCGGAGAAGCGATGAAAATACATAAAGACTGTTTGACGGGATGATACGGAAGTCAGCGATAGAGGAGTCAAGGCTCATGTGTAGAGCCCGCCGCCGGGACTTCGGGAAGAGAGGATCGTGGTGGTGTGAAGAAAAACGTCTCGATGTGTCATTTCGCCGGTCAATCTAGAGTCGATCAGCGGTCAGAGGCGAAGCTTGCCATCCCGGATACCACGGAGTGGTGTATGATCCATGCATGATGCGAATAACAAGCGAGAAAGCTCATCCTCCTCCTATTCCCAAGACCATCTCCCTCATTCCCTGTACTCAAGCCTATTCATTGATCTTTGCGAGGATGTCCGAGTCCTTGAAGAGGTGATATTCCTGATAAATCCTGCATCAGCACACCACCAATCAATCGGAAGGATTGCAGGACGCCTCAGTAGGACCACCGTGAACCGCCGAAGCGGTTCAAGCGATCCCTGCAGCGTCCTGAGAGCTCAAGCCCCCACTCACCTCCTCGCCGACTTTGATCGGATTCCCACCCCAACCCGGCAACAACACCCGATCCCCCGGCTGAACCGAGGCCGGCACGATCGTCCCGTCCTTGTTGGGTGCTCCGGGGCCAACGGCGATGACGGTCGCTTCTGGCAGAGGGGATTGTGTGGCTGATGAGGGTAGGAAGATGCCGGTCGCGGTTTTCTGCGCTCATCAGCGGGGTGAATATACGGGTTTGAGGGGGGATGAGTCACGGTCTCGGCTTTGAAGCGCTGGACGAGGACGCGGTCGAGGAGCGGTTGGAGGGAGCGGATGGACTTGAATGTGGCGGCCTGATCAAGGAGAAGGGGTTGTCAGCGTGCTTTCAGGATGACACTAGGTCCGGGGGCGATGACAATCGCGCGGCACGGTATCTGGCCTCGGTGCCCACTGAGTATCTTGATGTTGCGGACCGGACGAAGTCCTGGAGCGGACGAGAGGAAGGACTTGCTCACCATTGTATCGATTCTCGTCGGAGGCAGAAGAGGTGGATAGTACGAGAATTAATGGATGACTATCTTGAACGTCCCAAAACTTCGGCTGATTTCTAGGCCATTCTCGATGCGATCGGAACCAAATGTTTTTTCACATCGGCTATCGAACTTGACATCCGCAATAGTTTTCAACCAGAAACCCCTTTCCTCCATAGCATCACCCTCCTTTCCCAGTCGACTACCATCATGAACGTCGTCCTCCGATCCCGAGCTGCACTCCCCCGCCCGTTTCGCCTGTTGCAATCCGCGTTTGTCGTCAAGCGAGGATACGCTTCGAAGGATGTCATCTTCGGCAACGATGCTCGACAGGGTATGCTGAAGGGTGTCGACGTGCTTGCGAAGGCTGTGAGCGCTACTCTTGGTCCGAAGGGGAGGACCGTCATCATTGGTGAAATCCATGATCGTCCGTTTTGGGACAAAGGTTGACTCGGTAACCAGGTCAGAGCTTTGGTGGGCCAAAGATCACCAAGGACGGTGTGACGGTTGCGAAATCGATCACGCTTAAAGACCCAGTCGAGAATCTCGGAGCGAGGTGCGTCGTCCACTCTACGAATGAGAATGCATGCCTGACCGCTATTCAGGCTTGTGCAGGATGTAGCGTCGAAGACCAATGACACAGCCGGAGACGGCACGACCACCGCTACCGTTCTTGCTCGAGCCATCTACTCGGAAGGTGTCAAGAATGTCGCGGCCGGCTGCAACCCGATGGATCTCCGTCGGGGGTCTCAGAGGGCTGTGGAGAAGGTCTTGGAGGTGCTGGAGGCTAACAAGAGGGTCATCACTACAAGCGAGGAGATCGCTCAGGTCAGTAGTCCAACCTGTTTCCGATCTCTAGCTGACTCTGCCAGGTCGCAACCATTTCTGCCAATGGCGACACTCACATCGGTGCGATCATCGCCCAAGCCATGGAGAAGGTTGGCAAGGAAGGCGTCATCACCGTCAAGGAGGGTCGTACAATCGAGGACGAGATCGAGATCACCGAGGGGATGCGATTCGACCGAGGATTCATGTCGCCTTACATGATCACCGATGCCAAGAATCAGCGTGTTGAGCTGGAGAAACCATTCATTCTACTCTCCGAAAAGAAGATCTCCGCTCTCCAGGACATCCTTCCTTCGCTTGAGATCGCTGCCCAGACTCGTCGACCCCTTCTCATCATCGCTGAGGACGTCGACGGAGAGGCTCTCGCTGCTATCATCCTCAACAAGTTGCGTGGACAGCTCAGCGTCGCTGCGGTCAAGGCGCCTGGATTCGGTGACAACCGGAAGTCCATCCTGGGCGATATCGCTATTCTTACTGGCGGCACTGTGTTCACCGACGAGCTTGATGTGAAGCTTGAGCGCGCGACACCAGACCTTTTCGGGTCCACCGGATCTATCACCATCACGAAGGAGGACACGATCATCCTGAATGGCGAGGGTGACAAGGCTGGGATCCAGGCTCGATGCGAGCAGATCCGCGGTGTCATCAACGATACCACGACGAGCGATTACGACCGCACCAAGCTTCAGGAGCGATTGGCCAAGCTTAGCGGTGGTGTAGCGGTGATCAAAGTCGGCGGTTCCAGCGAGGTTGAGGTCGGGGAGAAGAAGGACAGGTATGACGACGCGCTGAATGCTACAAGGGCAGCAGTAGAGGAAGGCATTGTCCCCGGTGGCGGCGTTGCTCTCTTGGTAAGCTTCAGGATGGCCGATTGACATTGAGGCTGATCGTTTCGCAGAAAGCATCCGCCCACCTCGAATCCGTTACCGTCGACAACTTTGACCAAAAGCTCGGCGTCTCCATCATCCGCCAAGCCATCCTCCGCCCCGCCCGCACCATCGTCGAGAACGCCGGCGAAGAGGGATCCGTCATCGTCGGCAAACTCTTATCCGAGGAGTACGCCTCCGCCGACAAATTCAACTGGGGATACGATTCCCAGACTTCTCAGTACCGAGACATGATCTCGGCAGGTATCCTTGACCCGCTCAAGGTTGTGCGAACTGCGCTGGTGGACGCGGCGGGTGTGGCGAGCTTGTTGACGACTTCTGAGGCTTGTGTGGTTGATGCTGAGGAGAAGGGGCCTTCGGGCGGCGGGATGGGTGGAGGGATGGGCGGAATGGGCGGGATGGGTGGGATGGGTGGAATGATGTAATACGAGTAGTGTAGAAGGAATGGGCTGTAGCGCTAGGCGAGAGGATTGGCGAGAAGGAAAAAGGGTATTCCTGCGTTATTGCATGGGGAGGTATTGGGTGCAGAGTTTATTTACGCATTCACCGATCATGAATTCCCTACTCATTTCAATCGAATCGAAAGCCCGAACACTTTCAGCAAGGTTTTGGATATGTTTATCATGATGCGAGGCGAAGCAAGTGCTCGTGCATATGTGTGTACGATATGACGGGGAAGCTGTGCTGCACGCCATCAGGCAGCTGCATAACACTACGTGCTTTCCACTAAGCCGCAGACAGCTCCCAGCTCCGATTTTCACAATATACTTCAGAACAATGGTCTGCAATGCATATGCGAAAAACACGACACATGACAAACAAGAGTCGACATCGTTACATCCCCGACGGACCGCATCATTGAGCCGACAGACCCATGACACCCGTACACCCCGCCCAGAGGAGATCGAGCAGGTCTCGACCTTTATCACTCAGTCCACTCCCGCGCCACTCTTCGTATCCCGTCGGTCCCCACGCCGACTCGCCCTTGCAGAATCCGAGTCGATCGAGACCTTCGAGAACGAACTCGACTCCTTGGTTTCGTGAATGACATACCGCGATAACAGTGGGGAAGGTCCGGCCGGCCATGATGGTCGATGTCGGCGCGGTCGAACCGGATGCAGTATCCGCGTCGTCGAATAATGGCAGAGATGAGTGGGGTCGGTTGGGAGATGGGTTCGAAGAGGAAGCCGAAGCGGTACGTGCGAATTCTTGCGGTATCAAGCGGTGCTGTTGCTCTCGCCATTGCTCGAAGGAAGTGGCAGGACCATAAGGTTCGGAGCGTAGATCGTCCACGTCAACTACACGGGCGACGACGCGGAACGAGCGGAAGGGAAGAGGGTGGAGGAAACAAGAGACCTTGGCTGCCCGGAGCTGATCCGAGTCGAGGTCTCGAGAAGAATCTGGCCTATGGCGTTTCGTTGCTTCCTTTTCTTTGCTTGCGTGGCGGCGGAGGAGTTTTTGAAATTTGGGTAAGGATGATGAGAAATCGGTGACTGGTCGGGAAGAAGAGCTGTCCGAGCCTGGACGACTGGAAGAGGCGCTCGTCGAGGCCGTTGTGGAGCGTTCGTCGGTTTCGGAGTTGAAAGGGACATACCAGACGAGAAGCGCTTGGCGGGTCCCTTCGACGAAGAAAGGGCTGTAGTGAGGCGTCCTGTCTCGCGGCGTTCGGTTTTCATCATTGTCGATGGGGACGACCATTGCGACTGCTTCGTCCGGCACATAATGCCACGCCTTACCCTCTCGAAAAGTGAGTCCCTCGACATCGTCAAGTTGAGGTTTCGGTGACGGTAGCGGTCGTCTGTCCTCTTGGTGAAACCCCGCGAGCCAGGATTCATTTCCTTTCTCGGTAAAGCTGCTCGGCGCAATTTGGGAGGTGTTCAAAGGACCCAGAGTGCTCACGCTGCGTTCAGGAACGGGCGAGACGAGCTTCGACTTCCCAGGTGATGATCTGGGTGAACGAGTACGTATGGATCCGCTTCGAGACCACGACTGGCTCTGGAGTCTCTCCCTCTCCCTCTGATCCTTCAACGCCTTCTTCTCCTCGTGAGCGGCAACCGAGGATTTGAAGGGTGCCATGATGCCCCGCTTGAAAACTCCACCGAGCGAGCGGTCTCTCCTCTTGTCATTGGAATCGTGCTCCTTGTTTTGCGGGCGGACGGTCCTGTCTTTCCTCTTCATCATCTCGGGCTGTTCTATTTTTCGTCCAGGCGCGTGTGATATGCTCGCTCGGCCCCTCTCACGCACCGTCTCGGACGTGCCACGACTGGATGCTTGCGACTTCTTCCTCGGGGTAAGGAAGACGGAGCTTAAAGGCAAGCTCTGCGAGAACGCGGCCATGGTCCTAGCGGTGGAGGCTGAACTGCCGACTCGAGCCGTTCGTTCGGTCGCCGAACTGTCACTGAAGCTGATGCGCAGCTTTGGTCCACTGTTTTGCTTCGAGGCAGAAGCAGTCTTGGGACTGACGATGTCCCGCTGTGTCAACGTTGGTAGCTTGACCCCGCCTTCCTCGCAATGCGATGACTTGCAAGCCAGAATGTAGCAGTCGCTTGTATGAATTCCGGTCGATCTCTGTGCAGACTCATTGGCCTTGACGGCCTCGCTCGGCTGTTCCTTGCCCCGCTTCATCTCCTCGAGCTCGTATTCGTGCTTGGCGATCTTGCGCACACGCCATACCCTCCCTTGCTGTGCCGAACGGACCTCGCCATTCGCGAAGAGCTCGTATCTGCCCGCGCCAGCAGATTCCCATTCGCCTGTGAGCAAGCCGGAATCCAAAGTTGGCGATTGAGCAGCTGAAGCATGCGGATTGCACGCTCGGAAAGTCCATTCGCCTCGCCGGTCACCATACTCATCGTCAAATTCGCCGACAAACTTGGCAAACGTATCTTCATCCACTCCACCGGGCCCGAGCTTCAACGTCGGTGTTGACGGGATACTGGCACCTCTGCGGGGTGCGACATCTACAGGGGCATTCTTGGATAATTTGTCTCCGCCAAGCTGAGTGAGAGATCCGCCTAGAATGAAATCGATGTCAAACTCGGCGAGATCCACAGGCGCGGGCGGATGAAGGGAAGGCGGTAACGGGTGGGGCAATGGTTCGGATTGGAGATTGCGAGAATTCAAAAGATGATTGGCACGATGCAGTGCAAGCGTAGATGGAAGCAGTCGCGGTCCCGGGTCAGAAAGCGGCATCATGGGCGGAAGGGGTCGTAACGGAGCGTGAAATGTAGTATCCTGCCGTCAGCCCAGTCCAGAAGGCCTAAGCTTACTTGTATGTCATCGTCTGCATCATCATCTGCCGCGCCTCCCTTACCCTGTGAGTCGGCGGACTTTGGCGGTGCGTCCAAGTCCGCCGCCCTCGCCATACGACGCGACGGACTTCTTCCGAGTCTGCCGCCTGGTATTGCGATGGGAAGGCTCCCGCGTCTGGGTCCGGGATCGATTAGTGAGGCCAGAGGCTCGAAACCGACGGGAGCAGAAGCTGAAGTAGTTGGTTCGTTCACCTCGGCCGCGAGCTTGGCGGATAAAGTCGACATGTGCATCTTCTCCCACAGGGCCAAGCTTGGACGACGAAGCGTAGTGCTACTGGAAGTGCCGGGACTGCCTCCAGCCGGAGTCGTGCTCGGACCTCCTATGCTGAGCCTTTCTCTTGCTCTTTTTGCATCTCCACCGTATGTCGCAGCGAGAAAAGCGCGTCGTTGTCGCTCTGCCTCTTCCGCCTCCGCATCTTCAAACGCATCCTTGTCCTCGCGTCGCTTGGAAGATAACATGAAAGAGCCGCCCCTTGAACCGGGAGAGATGTCGACAGCTCGGAGAGCAGCAGCTGCTGCAGAGGGCACATTGACACCGGATCCAAATTTGAACCCTTCGTCAGGCTGATCCTCTCCGACGCTACCTCGTTGTGGTGGCAGACTGGGGTTCCACGCTGTTTGAGGACCGGTCCAGCCGCCATAAGTGAGATGTGGAAGACTACCTCTCCGTCCGTATTTAGTAGCACCCGGCAGCTGATTCAACGTCGTACGAGACGGTGCTCCTTCTCCCGTCCTCGCCATGGCGTGTGATGCTGGAGGTCCGGAGCCCTCGCTCGTACTCGGTCTCGATATACGTGCAGTGACTAGAGTACGGGACGGGGAGGCAGGAGCTAGGGTGGATTGGGAGGGAGTGAGAGAAGAGCGTCGTCTCTCGCGATTGAAGCCGGAAGGGTATGCAACGGACGATGCTGGCCTGGATTGAGTCAGGGTGGAACTCGAGCTCGTAACCGATTCCCTCCGGACAGCATCTTGTGGAGCTGATCCCGATGGACTGAACCCGACGCTTCGCATGGGTGAATGAGAGAATGAGGTGCTGAATTGTATGGGAGAAACAGGGGAAATGACATTGAGACCGAGCGGTGTCATCGATCCTCGGCGGGGATGATGGGTGTGTATGTATTGAGATGGGTGTGTCATTGCGATGACAGAGGGTGTGGGAGGCGCCGAGGAAGGTGGTCTAGGTGGCGAAGGGCTGCGACATCAGTCAAGTTCAGACCAAAGCACTCACCTATCCGATCGACTGCGTCTCCTTGGCGTCGGTAACACGAAGCTAGGTCCAGCCACCGCATCCTGCCCCATCTCACTAGTCCCAGGGATAAGAATGGAGCTGGAAGAGATCATTGGCACTCCGGCTGGCCATGATGATTTTGGTGAAGGCGGAGGAATAGAATCCCGGCGCGGTGTTGGATTTGGTGACGGACGGCCGAAGGGAGAAGGGTGGGAGCTGCTGGCAGGTATCATGGAGTGCCGAAACGCGCGTCGATGTCCTATCGACGAGCCTTCTCCTCCCTCAGCTGTTCCCAGACCTCGCGGGGCAGACTGCTGAAACCTGCGCCGCAGTTAGGCGTGCTTGCGCGGTTTGAGCCGCGGGCGTTACCAATCGTCGGTCATAGGCGACGTATTGTTAGATGGTGATGGAGAAGCCCACGTCGTGTCCCTTGCAGTCGATGTTGTAATGCCAATCTGGACCAGGTGTCTGGTGCGTCAGACTCTTGCCGGCGGCGGAGGGAAGGACCGCTGATTGTCGGTCAAGCCAGGTTGGCTGGTTGTTGACGCGTGGTGTAAGGAGAGTAAGAGTGAACAAGATTTCGTGGATGAACAAGGGGGTCGATGGAGTTTGTGAGGATGGCCAGTCGTCCTAGTGCCTTGATTGTGGTTGTTCCGGGCCGACTGTCGCGTGATGAGTGTATGAAGAGGCTATAGCCACGAGAGACTACGCTGGCGAAGAGCCGAAATATCAAGGACGGGAACAGCTGAGAAGGAACGAGACTCAGGGAATGATCTCAATTTGATTGCCACAAAGGGAGATACCGCACAAATCAACCAAAACGGGAGCAATTCGCTCAGCTGGAACGATTTCTTAGCTGCGTTCCTGGTTCCTATGCCAGTCCCGCTGTAGGGATCGGCGAGTACCTTAAGTCCCTCGCTCAACAGATGGCGAAGCATTTGCTTGGCACGATGATATCTAGAAACTCCGAGACCTGGCTCGCATGTCAGTAAATCTTGTAAGGATCCCGGTGGACCCATGTGATGCGCGAATCATCGCAAAGCGTCCCACATGCTGCTGACCTTTAGGTTGCGCGCGTTTTGAGCGGTCGGTCAATTATCCGAATGCAATGGAGGACTTTGCGCCTGCAGTAGCTGCAACACCTATAGAAAACTCGAATCAGACCAGAACGTGACAAATAGGTGAGCTATATCTTCTCCACCTCATACGACTCGGAGGAGGCGGAGGTTGCGGGCTTCAGTTCAATCTCAGACCCCGCTCGGACAGTGTGGCGGGCTTGTGGCGCTGATATCTAGCCAAACGATGCACCTATGCAATACAACGATGAGGAAGCAGATTTGTTCCGCCAGGGCTGCACACCACACATAGCTCGTCGAAACTCATGCATACATGATTATATATACCATCTCGCCGACTATCGCTGATAACCTTGATCCTCATCTTTTGTGCTCAAGCTTCAAACCGACAAAGTCAGTGACACATGCAGTAGGTCATTTATTCTCAAATACCTTTCTAGTACCGCCCTCCGACTTCTCGATGAAGTTTTTTTGGGCCACAGAATCCGATCTCGGTACAGCTTGCCACCCGATGCTCTGCGAAAATCCTGGCACTCATTATCGTAGATGATAACCAGTTTTCCCCTATGACCGGAAGGCTCGCCTACAATGACTGCTGTCCAGACATGCTCGAGTACATGACGCATCTCCGTTTAGAACACACCCAAGAGTATTTGTCGACCGCGGATAGGATGATTGAGGAAGCGGCCGCGTGTCGATGTGAAGTTGTCGATATTGCAGGACCTTCGCCATAGCGGGCCTAACAGAATGCAGTGATCACGAATGGAAGTCCGGCTACGGCGATGGAGCTTTCCGCAAGTCGGAGGAGTCGCTGGTGATATAGTTTGTAAGGTGTGAAGGGACCAAAAGCAGGGGTTGTTGCCGACTCTCAACGGCTTGAGAGAGAAACGGCGCCAAGGGGAGACCGGAATCCTGATTGCGGCTCCGCGGTTGAGGACGGCGTCTGGGAGTATGGATCGGCGTGAACGCTTGTTCGGTCACGTGTTTTCTTTTCCTGCGATAGGGATAGGGGTGGGGTTGAGTGACGTTCTATCTGGCCAAGATAGCCGTTCTAGAAGGGAGTGCGTGAACGAAGTAGGGTGGTTGTTGGGACCGGCAGTGGTAGGGGAAGCTGAGGGACGGGCGGGCAGGCCGGACGACCACGTCGGTGGGGAAGGGGAATAGTATTAGGATTGGGGTGAAAGCTGGGGTTGAGCGATATTCTATCCTGTAGACGTCTTGAATGTGGCTTCCTCTGATGGTGAGGAACCGCCTCGCCGATAGGTCCCCGTCGAGCGGGACCGGGAGATCTGTGGAGCTGGACCGGGTCAGAACGCGTTGCCTTCAGGGCCGGGTAACGGTTTAAGCTTTCTGCGGCGGGAGAACCTCTGTCGGTCCGGGGGCATGGGGCAGCCCCCGGTTCTGACAGTACAGATACTCCGAGCCTGCCTCGGCGAGTCTGATAAGTGCGATGGCGCGGAAGGAGAGCTAGCCTAGATAATCCGAGTGTCCCAGACCCCAGATTATCCAGGTTCAACGAAAACCCAAAGGAATCGCCTAACCTATTTCAACTACCAAACTCCGACAACCCCCGGGCATCTGCCAGGTTCATAGCGTGCCGGTGCTGTCTCCACTTCTCCACTAGAAAGGCCATACCAAAGCATGGACCAGAGGACGCCAACGTCTTACACCACTGCTCTCGGCCTTTGGCGTCGATCTGGTGCGGTACGTATCTTTTCCCTTCACGACACGATGATCGCCTCCTTTCCCATGAGCTTTCTTCTTTCCTGCGGGAACAACACCTGGGAGTACATTTTTCATGTCGTCAGTTTGCTTGTCGAGGTGGATCCGAGTCACCCTGGCGAGTTCGTGGACGAATTTGGCCGTCCAATCAATGCTCAAGAAATCCCGGTGTCCGGCACGGTTCGCTATGTGGAACGAGGTATGCAGTCATAAACCTCCGTCGCAGTCCTACTTACGTCGCTCATTATCTTCAGATAAAGCCAGTGATGTCACTCTAGCACGCGGGCCCGAGTACTTCAACCTGCACGTAGCTCCGACTGGCACGGAGGAAACCACCAGGTCGGCCTCATCACACGCATCACGCAGTCGTCCCGATCAGGTGTGTGATTATTTCTATGCTGGACTTGTCCCGCTAATAGTACAAGAATCTATTCAGAGAGCTTCTCCTTGTCCGCGATGGAGACTCCTTACTGAGTACCGTCTACGGTCCAGACAAATGCGAGGCTGCACACATCGTACCACAGAGTCGTCCAGACGTCGATTTAATCTCGCAAGCCATGGAGCCGTAGCTGACAAGGTCATAGGTGTATCAGCAACTGCAAGGGGATTCGGAAGGAATGTTTGATGTTTCGGCAGGTCTTTTACTCGACAAAATTCAGCACGAGGCCTACGATGCGCTTAAGTGGTCATTGTACCGGAAGGTATGGTCTTTGTGCGTAGCTCATCAGCACCGAATTGACCCAAACAGGGCGATTCATATTTTGTGCATTACTTTCACCCGACCGATGCAACCGATCGAGCCTTGAATGGCTTGGCGCTCCGTCCCGACCGCTTCAGGAGATACGATGGGCCGGATCCCGATCTCGTTGCCTGGCATTACGCTCAGGCGGTCAGAATGCGTATCAGAGGTTACTCGGTAGGTATCGACTCGGACGACTCTGAGAGCGAACGCTCGGCTCGCTCAAACGCTTCGTCTGTCTTCAACCTCGGCGGACCCCTCGCTCGCCCGGTCTAGGCGTTCGCTCGACGCTCGCTCCACCTCGAGTTGGAATGTTGGAAGGCTCGGATAAGCTCGCGTCGCGACGTGTTCGTTCATAGTGTAAACAGCTTTATTTCGCTTGCACTATCTTATGCATCCATCATAAGTCACAACAGTGGTGCTCCCACTGAGGGAGCACCACTGACATCTCAGTGGGAGCACCATAAGTTACAACACTGATAAACTCAGTGCTCCCGGATCCTTGCTAGTTGCCGAGATCTTTACCTACGAATCATATCACCTTGCTAGTTGCCGAGATCTTTACTCTACAAATCCCATATCACCTGTCATGTCCGTTAATGATGAAGACCGCACCGCCTTGTCTGGCTACGAGACAATCATCCTGAAGGGCATCGACCGATCAATCACCTCTCCAAAAGTGCAATCGCTTTGGGACGAGATCAAGAAGCAGTACTTTGCATCGTTTGGATCGAGGCAGGCCGCCCTCCTATGGGCGTCACCCATCAGTGAGGGAGAGGATCCGACCCGCATTTGGCTCGCAATTCGATCAGTCCATTCCCAAAACAATGCAGGAGGCGAGAATCTGTCCGACAGGATGCTTGGGTACGCTATGACAATGGCGCTTCCTGAAAGCTTTGCGACAATCCAGCAAAACCTCTGGCTCCATGAACCGCTTGCTCTGCAGATGTTACTGGGGCTGTACAGGCAAAATGAGCGAGGCGGGCAAGCGAGACCACATCCGCTACTCATCCTAAGCAATCACGGATTTTGTAAAATTGACTGCCGACCCAGATTTCATCTTAGACTCCGGCGCTTCACACCAAATGCTAGTCGACCGAAAACCCTTATTAAAAGCACTGCAGTCAGTTCCGACAAAGCACGTTGTAATAGGCGATGGAAGTCAACTTTGTTTGCAGACGACACGGCAACTTGCGACTTGGTAAACTTGTCTTGCATGGCGTCCTTGTTGTCCCTGGTTTGGATCGCAACCTTATCTCGGCTGGCGCACCCCACACACCACAAAGTGGAGGATTGACAATACGGGGCAACTCTGCGAGACAACAAAGGCGACAATCTTTTAACCGCCCTCTTGCGAAACGGTCTTTATGTTGGATAGTAGTGACGAAATGCGTAGAGAGGAAAGTATCAAAAGCTAGTTAGAAAAGCTGAGGGGGAGCGGGACTGTGCAGGCCAAGTCACGTGACCGCATGCCGAGATCGTCTTATCCTGACAACTCCCACTCGATCCGATCTTGAGGTGACGCCAAGCAGATCACGCAAGCGGTCAAATGACTCACGGGGAAGTCCTTTGGTCAGCAGATCGACAATATTGTCTGCTGAGGGAACATGAGAAAGACTGATTGTATGATCGTCAACTCGCTCGCGGAGGAAATGATGTCGAAGTCCAATGTGTTTGGATCGTTCACGATGAACAGGATTCTTGGAGAGCGCAATGGTACCGGCAATGTCGTTCAGGATGGGAAACGGTTTGTCGCCTAGACCAAGTTGAAGGTCATCGAGTAATAGTCGAAGCCAGATTGCTTGTCGAAGAGAACACCACCCCAGTCTGCATCTGCGTAGCCAAGAGCAATTCGATCGCCACATTCTGCCGTAAAGCTAGTAAGACAGAGATCAGATGTGCCGCGGATGTAGCGAAGTAGGTGTTTGGTGGCAGCCCAGTGGGACTCGTTCCATTTGCTGATGAATCGAGATAAACCCCCCGCAGCGTGAGAGGGATCTGGTGTGGTGACCGTGGACGCATAGAGCATAGCGGCAACCGCCTGGGGATATGCCCGGTATTGTGCAGCCTGGGTTTTCCTCATCTGTAGCTAGTACGGGTCGAAATCCGGATGGCAGCGGATTGCGAGCAGGATTGCAATCGACCAAGTCAAATCGATCAAGTATTGCCTCAAGATAGTGTTGTTGTTGAGACAAGTAAAGCTTGCGAGCCGGTCGATCGCGATAGATATTGAGGCCGAGGAAGTAACCGGCTGGTCCAGAATCAGAACACTCGAATTTGTTGTAGAGCGTCTGTTTGAAGGAATCAAGTGCAGATCGGCTGTCACAAGCGATGAGTTGATCGATGCAAAACCAGGTGAATAGCTGATCCTGCCATGTACGGCGCTGATCACCTGGTTTTGCAGGTACAGATGGCACCCAACGTTCTCATTCCTCAAGCTACCACCACATCAATCCGTACTTCACACTCCAAATTTCTCTCGTCGTACTACGCCATTTTGATGCATCCTTTCCTACAGTAGTCGAAACGGATTCCTCTGGGTTCGCCATTGCCGCAATCTTGTCCCAACTTCATCCAGATGGGTACCTGCCCTGTGGCCTATTGGTCTCGCCAAACCACTGATGTCGAGCGTCGATATGGAGCTCATGACAGCGAATTGCTTGCGGTGGTCGAGGCTACTCGACATTGGACGACTCTCCTCGAATCGTGCAACGACTCGTTCACAATCTACACCGACCACCAGGCTCTCCAATAGTCCAATACTCACCATGAAGGATCTGAAAGAGTGTGTCAGAGACGGGGTACATCATTCGAGGAAGAGAACTTAGTACAGCAGGATATAATGACCGATGAAAGGTCAAACCGCGCGTCCTTGTTCTGATTTCACCGTGTTTGAAAGGACAAAGGGATGGGATGATGGATGCATAGTTAATCCGATCACCCCAATTAACTCATCGAAATCGACGGGGAAGCAAGAAGCGAGCTCCAAAGGGTAACCTCTAGCAAGTTCCGCAATCAAGGATATGACCAATGCCCGAGGGAGAAGGACAAGGTTCCGCAAAGTTGAGCCTCCACAGACCAGTTCTTATCACCGCGCTGCACCCACCGACGATCGATCAAGCTACGGATAGGCAGACCGTCCTTTGATGGAGTCGAAACATCCCGAGTCACCTCGAGCTACCTTGAGTTACTTAGATATACTTCGAGACATCTCCTCTTGATAAGCGTAAGTGAAACGAAGTCATAAAGTCGGCGGGTGCAAGCGCTTGACGGTCCTTGCCACCTTACAGGAGGTGCATTGCCCACCAATGGCGAGATTCGGCGTCATCCAGTGATAAGGGCGGCGGAGGCGGCGTCGGTGAAGGCAAGGACATGCCCTTATGCGAGCCAGAGCAGTTGTGCGGTGTGATGCTGTTGTCCAAAGGTCGTACATGCTTTACAAGCCTTCAAGCGCGTCAGCGTCATTACAGTCATAATCAAGAAGAAGGTGCTCACTACTGGCTGACGAGCGCTACCTACCTTGAGCTTGACTTGTACGAGGACTTTACCACTCAGTCTGCCGAGTAAAACCGGGTCTTGGGAGTTGCTCGCCGGGAAAGAGAAGGTTGACGTCCCGTCAATAGGGGCAAGATAGTCTGGTGGGTACGTTTTTGACACCTCGTCTTAAGATATTTGTGGTGTATTTTCACTTGGCGGGACAAACGCCTGATCCAAAAGCTCTGGTCACTGTTGGAAGATGAAGATGGGTTGAAACAGATCAATAGGGTTAGTTACCATTCGAACGCCGGACCCAATCGGGACCACCCGGATTTGCGCTGTGTTAACAGTATTTGCTCGATTCCTCAGCATGCTCGGCCTGCGAATGATTACACATCGCTCGGACAAGGCACCAGCTCATTTGTCAATGACATCGTCCGACATTACCGTGGAGCCAGGGATAGCCCCGTACTGTTAAAGATGGCTGGTTCAGGGTACAGGCGTTTCGCGCGTTCGCGTTTATATGAATACATCTTAGTAGTCATGCGTTTTTACTTTTGCATATGAACCTGGTTATTCAACAGATTATGAGACCTTGT
>JAABUY010000289.1_pt1 | contig 95805 bp, 80 predicted proteins | sample 5560271 | NCBI WGS metagenome assembly JAABUY01 (sample SAMN10711886, study PRJNA513374) | rock metagenome | isolation source: Antarctica rocks | place: Antarctica: Victoria Land, University Valley | reverse complement strand
CGCGACGCCACCGTGGCACCTTGCACTGCAACAACCACAGCTCGACCAGTGACTCTATTAGCTCTGAAAGGCAAGCCTTCCAGGTTCCCAGCCTGCACCACGGGGAGGAAGAGTCTTTGCAGGCCCTCATTACTATATAACTATCAGTTTTTAAAAAATTTATTTCTGTTATATAATTATTCTGTACTTACTGTCTAAACTGTATCAGACTGAGCAGCAGTACAGAATCTGCAACAACATCATTGTTATATAGAATCTTCATAGATTCTTAAGCTCAAAATCTCATATAAAGTCTGTCAGCACTGCTAAATTCTTAAGACTTGTTGTAACTTAAATCTAAATGTATTGTATATGTACATTTCATTTTAAATATAAATTTAAGATGACTCTCAGCATTCTGCACATCAATGATGTCTGTACTGTATATATATTTAGAGTCAGCTTTACTGTTATGTCATGTCTTGTAAAACAGTTTGTAAAGTAAATGAACTTATACTTAACTAAGATAAAGATAGAGATATATCTTTAAGCTTATTGCTTTATGTAATTGTGCACTGTATGCAAAGTAATGCAGTTCTTCTTTGCTGACTTTTCTGTCATCATAATGTTTACATTATCAATTTAACTCACTGCTGTGACTTAAAGCTGTAAGTCATTGACTAGATTCAGTATGTCAGCATTGTAAAATAAATATAAAATGAATAATAATGATAAGCTTTAAAATATATCTATATAAATGACAAAGCTTTCTGACTCATATTTTAACAACTTTATTATTGATGTTCTTTTTCTCAGAAAGTCTTCTATTCAGTTCATTATCTTCAATGAAAGACAGCATTTTCAGAGATTATAAAGTAATCTTTTGTAAAAGATATTGTTAAAGACTTCTGATACATTCAGCATTAATAGTGATGTAATTAATGTGCTTAACTTTCATGCTTTGTAAATCTGCTTCAGCAGTGTGTAAATTGTCTGCTTTATAAACACAATTTTTTGACTTCTCAGCAGTGTTTTAAGTAGCAATTAATAAATCTTTGTCATGTAGCTTATTCTGCATGTCATTATAAACTTCAGAATCTTATTCATAATGTTTAAAAGTGTTACTGATTAATATATCTTAAACTGCTGATAGTTTTCTTTATTAAGCTTCTGCAGCATTACTGTAATAAAGTATTTAAAGATTCTTAAATGTTTTTCATTGTTCAGACATAAGTTGTACAGTGAGAGCAGCAGTGAAAGTAGTTGCAATAATATTTAGTATAGAAATTTAATTCAGTATGTTATTTAATCTTAATGTCTTATTGCTTAATGTTTACATTATAGTCTCTGTTAATTCAGTCTTGTTAATTAAAGACATAAATATTGATTCAAAATACTTATATTCTGCAATGTTGCTGAGATTCATCTCTGAAAAAGTTGAAAAAAAGATTATTTAAAGTAGCTCTATCTTATTCTACAGTTCTGTGAGTTTCAGCTTTTTCATTTATTTCAGAATGAAAGTAAAAGTCTAATTTGCAGCTTTGTAATTTCTAATTTACTTTATTAATTTTTATAATTTCTAAAGATTCTTTAAAATCATCTCTATCTATTCTCTGTGACTCACCCTCATTAATTTTGTCAACTTCTTCTTTTTTTCATTGTGAACTCAGCAGTACATCTTTTAAATGTGTATGCTCTACTCTCTTTATCAATAACAACAAACTTTATTTACTTCTCTTATTATCTCTTTTGCTTCTGAGCCAAATTCTGACTTTAATTATTTGTTAAGAGTTAACATTAATATTATTATCTTCATTGTGATCTGAATTGTCTCTGTAATGACAGTTATGTATTGCTTTATGTTAAGTTCATTGTAGTTATGAAGTAATGTTGACAGCTATTCTGTCAGAATTTATTATAAAAGCTTTATGTTTATTCTATTTTATTGTCAATAAAATTGTAATGTAATCTCTGCTGTAAACAGCAGAAGATGAGTGACAATAAAATAATGATTAAAGTTATAATGTTGTTATTGTATTTCATAACTAATTAATCATTAAGTAATGTCTAAGCTATTTAATATCAAGTCTATGATGCTGCATACTTACTGAGATCTTTATGTGACTAAGCTTTACAGTAAGAGCAGAAAAAGCTGTTATTTATTCATTATTTATATTAACTATTTTATCTATAAATTCTTTTTCATTCTCAGGTCTCTCTATATTGAATGATGTAGATTGAAGTTTCTCACTATAATATATTATCAGTAATTATTCTTCAATAAATCATTTAGTTACTTTAAAATTATTATGATGTTCTCTCTAACTGCTTCTCTATACACATTGTAAATGCATAAATGCTTAAACTGACTATATTCAGTATATTAAATCTTCAGAATTATAAGATCTCTGCTATATGTCTGAACTGTTCAGTCTGCATAATTCAGTTATGAATTAATGTAGAAACAGACTTAGATTGATTTTTTTTCTGTGAGTTTTAAATAAATTAAATGAAATTAATTTTTGCAGAAATGATAAGTACTATTGTTGTATTTATTGTGTCATGACTTCTGAATAATCAATATATTATAATCTTATATGATGAAATTCTAAAGCAGAAATGTCATAATCTTGTTTCTTAACTTCATTGTGTTGTACTATAAGATAATGAAGTTTAAGTGTATCAACATTACTTTATTGTTATTGTAATCTTCAAAGTTAATGCTGTCTCTATATTCATGATGTCTATTATAAAATCATCTTAACTAATAAACAGCAAGCTCACTGAGTTCTACTCAGAGACACTCTCAATTTCTGTTGTTTAACTGCTTTTTAAATTTATCTGATACTCAGAGAACTTAATGCTTCAATAATTTGTTGCTGTCTTTACTGCAGCATTTATCTTTCACATTTTTAGAGATTTAATTATGATTCTTTTAGTTCTATTTTCATTCACTAATCTCAGAGAAATTCAATTTGCATTTATGATTGTTGTTTTTGTAGATAATACTGATCACTTTTCATTTTCATTGATGAATATCTTCAGAGCTGATGTCAAAATTAATGAAATTCTTATAAGAATCTTAAATATTATTGAATAGAGCTTATTGATGATTTTATGATTGCTGCTCATTGTTGTATATAATGTGAATGTTATATTCTCATTAATATTGTTATTGCTGTCATTATTGTCATTGTTGCTGCTGTTAATGCTTTTGCTATAACTGTTAATGTCAATCTTACTGACTTTATTGTTAGCTGTCTTTAAGAATGTGACTTCTTTAAATTTAATAATTAATATCTAAATTAATATCTGTCATTGAGTCTGCTTAATGTTGCATGTCATCTACATACATATCATCTCTTTTTAAAACTTAAAATATTTATTATTCTACATCTTATATGAGTCTCTGCAGCTCACATACTTTCTAATGTTAAATTCTAGATTCTTAAAGAGACAATTCTCAAATCTATAACTTTCTGCACATATACTGCATTTCTAAGTACTTTTACATTGAGCACTTATGTAATCATACTTATGACACTTAAAGCATTTCTGAATGCAGCAAGCTCAATTATATAACTCTATCTTCTTGTACTCAGAGTCTCAAATTAACTCAGTTTGAAATGTTAAATTGATGTGCTTTACATTTATAAATTTTATCATTACAGACTCTGTCACTCATTTTAAGCTGTACAGTCATTTTACATAATTAATTAAAATGTCTTTCTATTGAGAAGCAGTGTTCTAGCTGCTTCTATAAAGCAGAGTAGAATTAGTGTCAGAAGTTAAGTAAAGATTTTATTTACATTAATTACAGTCAACATTCTTTTTACTTTTTTTGTAACTTTCTTAATCAAGATATGCTCATAGACAACATAGTTTAGAGATTTCACTAAATGATATAATATAGCATGAATATTGTTAGATATATAACTCACAATAGCTGTGCTATTAGTGTGGTGCCACCTTTTAACAAATATCTACTTTCTTTTAATAAATTATAAGCTCAAATTAACAAAAAGCTTGTTAAAGAAAGTGTATATTTTTAGTGTGACAACAGTTAAGTATATTAACTTTTAAGATTCATAGTTAATTTAGCTTTAGCAGTATCATTAATTATTGAGATTCATAATAAATTTAACTTTAACAGAATCAGCACACTGATGATAGCTATATACATCAATTATTAAGATTCACAGTCAATTCAGCTTTAACAGTATCATTAATTATTAAGATTTATAATAAATTTAGCTTTAGCAGAATCAGCATTCTGCAGTAACTGAGTACATTTAACTTAGAAGATTTATAGAGAATTGATTTCAGTAAAAATTAATATTTATAATTGCTTAAAAAGCACTGTTCTGCAGTAATTAAGTATATTTAACTTGAAAGATTTATAGAGAATTGATCTCAGCAAAAATTAGCATTTATAATTATTCAAAAAGTATTGTTCTTCAGCAGCTTAATATGAGTTATTGAAATGAATAAGCACTATTATCTTACAGAACAAGAGATATAAAAGCTTTTTATTTATTTTATTTATATTATTTTCAATATATACATTATTATTTTACTTTATTCACTTCTTATACTACATATTAACTATCATCATCATGAACTTCAACAACTTCTTTATAAAGCAACAACTCATCTTAATTCTTACTTACAAGAACTGTAATCAATGATTCATTCTTATAAAAAGATAATTGATAAAAGAAAATTTATAAAATGTTATTAAAGTCTTAACAGTTAACATACTGATCAGTGAATTCTTAGATTCATTTTTTTTCAGTAGTCTCAGCTTTGAAAGTTAAAAAACTGATATAAAGATTTTATATTAATTTATTATCTATATAAATATAGATAATTAAGAATATCTGATGAACAAAATTAACATAAAGAATGTTTAAAATATATTAAAGTTTAAGTATAAAAAGAAGCTGCAGATAACTGAAAGACAATATTTGATAAAGTTTGTTAAATATAAAATATTAAAAAATATATTTATTAAAAAAGCATAAATTTATCTAAGCAAACTCAGCAGAAAGATTGCTGCAACTTAATTTGATATGACTGAGTTATTTAAATTAAAATGATGATTTTAGACACTGCTTTAAACATTATTAGTTAAGTACATTGTAATCTGTAATATCATTGACATTTAAAACAATTTAAATTTTAAAAGAGATTTATAAAAGCTTTAAAAAAAAAGATACAGCTTAAGATTGACAAGACTGTCATTGTTTTGTGAATAGATAAATAGAAAGAAGATTAACATTTAATGAATTAAAATTGCAGTTTATTAAATCATTATGCAATTAATATTAAGCAACATTATTACAGATCATTCAGTTCAGACAGTAATCATTTTTTTTTGTTATTTTATTAAATGCTTTCTTTACAACAATCTTCACTTCATTAAAGATTGTAAATTTCTTTCTGACATTAAGCAAGATATTTAAAAGAAAATAAATAAATTAATTACAATTAAATTATACAGATTAACTGCAGTTAAGTTGTATTAGAAGTCAATTTATAAAGAAAAAGAAAAGAAATATAAAGTCTTTAATGAAAAAGTTAATGACAGTAATGATGATGACTTCTTTTTTAAATTTAAAAAGAAAGAAAAAATTAGCAATGAAATTACTGCTCTGTTTAAGAAGACTGTCAGTAAAATGTTTAAATTTAAATAAATTGCAGACTTTAAATTCTTTTCATATATAATTAATTAACTTTAACTCTTCAGTGATCTTCTTATACAAATGAGACATCAACAAATTAAAGTTAAAAAAGAACATTTATACTCTTATTATTATGAAATAATCATTATGCAAGTTAAGTCAGAAAATTCTGTAAAACTGAATTTAACATTTTATATATTTAAACTTAAGATCAATCTTCTGTCAGAAAAGCAAATGTGCAAAATAAGACTGCATAAAAGCTTTGATTAATATTGTCTTTGAATGTATAATAAGTACAGTAAAATTATAATAAAAGCATTAAAGTAAGATAAAGTCTATATAGTTAAGTATATTGCAAAGAGTCTTAATGAATTTACTTTAATATCTATAATATATACATTATATTCAGAGACTGTCTTCTCTGTTATTGCTTTAGATGTAAATCTGTATATTTAAACTCATAAACATAATTTTATAATTAACTTCTTAGACATCAACACTGCATTATTGAATAGAAAGATTAAGATTTACAGACTTTAACATTAATAATTTGCTTATTTTAATTCTGCAAAGTTGTATAATCTTTACAAAATAATAATTCTTGAAAAGTTAATTCTCATCATTGAGAACAACAAAAATATATATAAGATTTATGTTTTAATTAAGTTCATCAACAAATAAGATTATATTGTAAGCAAAAAAAAGATTAACATTCTCATTCTTATCTTTATTAATATATGTAGCTCATTATTCTTGTTATTTAATGAATATCAATACTTTCTGAAGATAATAAATAATCACTTCTGAAAGACATAAATGATATTGCTGAAGTGACATAATAAGATCTTATAGACACTGCAAGAATGATAATTAAAAACTGAACTTCAGATTGATGCAAAGATCTTTGCTGTATAAAGTGATAATGAAATAAAGTTAAAGTTCACTTTAAATAACTGATGCAAATCTCTTAACATTACACTGTAATACATAATGTTCTACATGTCAATTCAAAATAACATTGTCAAAAGAACTATCTAAATCACTGAGAACTCAGTGTACATCATAATTAAAGAGATATAATTATCAATAAAGTTCTAAGTGCAGACAGCATAGATAGATGTTTATCTTCATAATTAAATAGTAACTAATTTCTTAATTAATGATAAGTAAATAACTTCTGAGAAAGCTTTCATCAATGTAAAGTTATTCATCAATTACATTTATATATAAGAATGCAAATACTACAGCTACATTAATCTCAAGTTACTATCTAAAGACAGACATTGTTAGATATATAACTCATGATAGCTATGCTATTAGTGTGGTGCCACCTTTTAACAGGTTATGAGCCTGGGTTAGTGTGTGATAACTTGCATAAAATGGTGCCTAGAACACCTCTGCTGGTGGTTCAAGTCCATGGTGAGAGAGTAAGTTCAAAAGGTCACAAGTTCAAACCACTGTCTGTGTGCACCCTTTACACCTGCAGGTCAGTTGCGGGCCGATTGCGGGTTAGGGGAAGTGTTAGATATATAACTCATGATAGCTATGCTATTAGTGTGGTGCCACCTTTTAACAGACATGATAAATTTATAAATTAAGAATAAGTAAGAGTCTTTATGAATTACATTAAGAAAATTACAAAATAGTATTAGCTTTAAGCTTTAGATCTTAAGTGCATTATTAAAAATTATACTGTAAAGTTTGCTAAAAGCAAGAAGAAAAACACTGTTAATCTTAAACTGTAACAGTAGACATTAAATGTTTTTCTGAATAGAAGATTCATTAAATGTTTATAGAAAAAGTTAATCATTGTGAAGATCACAGCTTTAAATTAGACATTTATAATTTAGAATAGTAAAATGCAGTTTAACTTAATTATAATTAAGATTGATAAGTCTTAAGATAAACAACATAAGATTAAGTTGACTGCAGTCAATTTAGATAAGTTATTAAATAAGAAGATCAACACTGATTAAGTTAAGATGATGATACTTAAAGAAGTCAGAATCTTTTTGTATGTTAAGATTTTAAAATGAAAGAAAAATAATAATGATAATAATTAAGATGTAAATGAGTTTGTTAAAAGGTGGCACCACACTAATAGCACAGCTATCATGAGTTATATATCTAACACTCTCCCTAACCTGCAATCGGCCCGCAACTGACTCACAGGTGTAAAGGGTGCACACAGATGGCAGTTCAAACTCATGACCTTTTGAACTTACTCCCTCACCATGGACTTGAACCACCAGCAGAGGTGGCCTAGGCTTCATTTTATGCAAGTTATCACACACTAACTCAGGCTCATAACCTGTTAAAAGGTGGCACCACACTAATAGCACAGCTATCATGAGTTATATATCTAACAGAGTTCTTAATTAAAATATTAAGAGTTATGCTGACATTTATAGTGTTCTTTATAGACAAAAAAGATTCTGTAATTAAATCTAATATTTTGATGTCTGTCATTTATGCTGAAGCAGTGAGAGACTCAATCTGAGAAGAAATGTGAAAGAATGTTATTTATGTAAAGCTGACAGTCTTGATGATAAATGAAACATGAGAAGAGACTGTATCATTAAGAAAAATCAATATTGTAATCAGTAAATGAGTCTTTAAACTTAAGCTGAACATCAATAAATTCTTAAATAAGCTTAAGACAAGACTTGTGACAAGAGACTTTTCATAGACATATAATGTTAATTATAAAAATATCTTTATTTTTATTATTAAATTTAACACTCTGTAAGTCTTTCTGACTATCATTGCACTCAAGAATTTAAAGTATCATCAAGTAAATGTCAATAATATCTTCATAAAATTCTTTCTAAAGAAAACAATTTATATAACACTCTCTTTTAAAGTCAATATTGTATCTAATTATGTTCTATACATACTGCACAGCCTTTATGATCTTAAGCAAGTCACATAGAATTGACATAAACAATATGTTACTAAACTACTTAAATTAAGTTTTCATTAAAGTAAGACTGACTTCTATCTTTTTCTTCACAGCATTAAAAGAATCATGCTGCTTCTTTATATAAATGATATTATTATGACTTTAATAAATTTATTATACATTCTCTGATTTAAGCAAGCTCTTGTGAACATGTTTAAAGTTAAGAACTTAAAAAAGACACAGAAAATTTTTGACATTTAAATTATATATAACTGCAAAATGAGAATTCTGCATCTAAATTAGACTCACTATATAAACAAGATATTAAAGAATCTTTATATACAATTTAATAAGCATAGAGTTATCAGCATTTCACTTAACAAATATGATGTTTTTCATTTTGCTAACTTAACTGATTAAAAAATAGATTAAAGATAGTATTAATAGATAATTGAAAGTTTAATGTACACAGCAATTCATACTTAATTAAACATCATTTTTACATTAAATTGATTAAATCAATATCTCAGCAATTCTGTAAAGCATTATGAACACATACTTAAGAAATTACTGCAGTACATAAGATTAATCATTAATCTCAGCATCATGTACAGCTTTAATGAAAGTTAAGCAATGCTTAAATACTCTAACTTTATTAAGAAGTGATGTTCTAGCTGCTTCTATGAAGCAAAGTAGAATTAGCATCAGAAATTAAGTAAAGACTCTATTTATATTAATTATAATTAACATTTTTTTTTACTTCTTTTATAACTCTCTTAATTAAGATATGCTCATAGACAACACAGTTTAGAGATTTCACTAAACAATATAGTATAATATGAATATCTACTTTCTTTTAATAGATTATGAGCTCAAGTTAACAAGAAACTTCTTAAAGAAAGTGTATATTTTTAATGTAACAATAATTGAGTATACTGATTTTTAAGATTCATAAAAGATTCATAATAAATCTGACTCTAGCAGAATCAGCACACTGATGACAGCTATATATATTAATTATTGAGGTTCACAGTCAATCTGTCTTTAACAGTATCACTAATTATTAAGATTTATAATAAATTTGACTTTAACAGAATTAGCATTCTGCAGTAATTGAGTATGTTTGACTTGAAAAATTTATAAAAAATTAATTTTAATAAAAATTAACATTTACAGTTACTCAGAGAGCACTGTTCTGTGATAGCTGAGTATATTTAACTTGAAAGATTTATAAAGAATTAATCTCAGCAAAAATTAACATTTATAATTACTTAAAGAGTACTGTTCTTTAACAGCTTAATATGAGTCATCAGAATAAATAAACATTACTGTCTTACAAAATAAAAGATACAAAAGCTTTTTATTTATTTTACTTATATTATCTTCAATATATACATCATTATTTTACTTTATTCACTTCTTATACTACATGTCAACTATCATCATCATAAACTTCAACAACTTCTTTATAAAGCAATGACTCATCTCAATTCTCATTCACAAGAACTGCAATCAATGATTTATTTTTATGAAAAGATAACTGATAAAAGAAGATCTATAAAATGTTATTAAAATTTTAATAATTAATATATTAATTAATAAATTCTTAGACTCATTTCTTCTCAGCAGTCTCAGCTTTAAAAATTAGAAAACTGATATAAAGATTTTATATTGATTTATTATCTACATAAATATAGATAATTAAGAATATTTGATGAACAAAATTAATATAAAGAATGTTTAAAATACATTAAAGTTTAAGTACAAGAAGAAGCTGTAGATGATTAAAAGACAATATTTAATGAAGTTTGTTGAATATAAAATGTTAAAGAATATGTTCATTAAAGAAGTATAAATTTATCTGAGTAAATTTAATAAAAAGATTGCTGCAACTCAGTCTGACATAATTGAGTTATTTAAATTAAAATAACAGTTTTAAACACTGCTTTAAGTGCTATCAGTTAAGTATGTTATGATCTGTAATGTCATTGATGCTTAAAACAATTTAAATATTGAGAAAGATCTATAAAAGTTTTAGAAGAAAGAAATACAGTTTAAGATTAATGAGATCATTATTGTTTTGTGAGCAGACAAATAAAAAGAAGATTAATATTTAATGAATTAAAACTGCAGTTCATTAAATCATTATATAATTAATATTAAGCAACATTATTGCAGATCATTCAGCTCAAACAATAATCATTCTTTTTATTGCTTTATTAAGTGCTTTCTTTGCAACAACTCTTACTTCATTAAAGATTGTGAATTTCTTTCTGATATTAAATAAAATATTTAAAAAAAGACAAGCAGATTAATTACAGTTAAGCTGTATAGATTGACTGCAGTTAAGTTGTATTAAAAGTCAATTTATAAAGAAAAAAAAAAGAGACACAAAGTCTTTAATATAGAAGTCAGTGACAATAATGATGATGATTTCTTTTTTAAATTTAAAAAGAAAAAGAAAATTAGCAATGAAATTACTGCTCTGTTTAAGAAGACTATTAATAAAATATTTAAATTTGAATAAATTACAGACTTTAAATTCTTTTTATACATAATTGATTAACTTCAACTCTTCAGTGACTTTCTTATATAAATGAGACATCAATAAATTAAAGTTAAAAAAGAACATTTATACTCTCATTATTGTGAAGTAATCATTATACAAGTCAGATCAGAAAATTCTATAAGATTGAGTTCAACACTTTATATGTTTAAACTTGAAGTTAATCTTCTGTTAAGAAAGTAAATGTGCAAAATGAAACTATATAAAAGCTTTAATTAATACTGTCTTTAAATGTATAATAAGCACAGCAAGATTATAATAGAAGCATTAAAGTAAGACAGAATCTATATAGTTAAATATATTATAAAGAGTCTTAATGAATTTGCTTTAATATCTACAGTGTATATATTACATTCAGAGATTATCTTTCTTGCTGCTGCTTTAAATGTAAGTCTGTATGTCTAGACTTATAAACATAATCTTATGATCAACTTCTTAAATATTGACACTGCATCATTGAATGAAAAGATTAAGACTTATAAACTTTAATATTAATAATTTGTTCATCTTAATTTTATAAAGTTGTGTAATCTTTACAAGATAACAATTCTTAAAAAGTCAATTCTCATTGTTAAGAACAACAAGAATATGTGTAAGATTTATACTTTAATTAAGTTTATTGTTAGATATATAACTCATGATAGCTGTGCTATTAGTGTGGTGCCACCTTTTAACAGGTTATGAGCCTGAGTTAGTGCATGATAACTTGCTTAAAATGGTGCCTAGGCCACCTCTGCTGGTGGTTTAAGTTCATGGTAAGAGAGTAAGTTCAAAAGGTCATGAGTTTGAACTGCTGTCTGTGTGCACCCTTTACACCTGTGGGTTGGTTGCGGGCCGATCGCGGGTTAGGGAAAGTGTTAGATATATAACTCACAATAGCTGTGCTATTAGTGTGGTGTCACCTTTTAACATTTATCAATAAATAAAATTACATTGTAAGCAAAAGAAAGACTAACATTCTTATTCTTATCTTTATTAATATATATAACTCATTATTCTTGTCATTTAACAGATATCAGTACTTTTTGAAGATAATAAATAATTATTTTTAAAAGATATAAATAATATTGCTGAAGCAACATGATAAGATCTCATAGACATTATAAGAATGATGATTAAAGATTAAACTTCAGATTGATGCAAAGATTCTTACTGTATAAAGCAACAATGAAATGAAGTTAAAGTTCACTTTAAATGACTGATGTAAGTCTTTTAACATTACATTGCAATATATAGTGCTCTACATATCAATTCAGAATGATGTTGTCAAAAGAGTCATTTAAATCACTGAGAACTCAGTGTACATCATAATTAAAGAAATATAACTATCAATAAAGTTCTAAGTGTAGACAGTACAGACAGATATTTATCTTTGTAATTAAATAGCAATTAATTTCTTAATTAATAATAAATAGATGACTCTTAAGAAAGCTTTCACTGATATAAAGTTATTCATTAATTATATTTATATATAAGAATGCAAATACTACAGCTACATTGATCTCAAGTTACTATCTGAAGATAAATGCAACAAATTTATAAATTAAGAACAAATAAGAGTCTTTATAAGCTACATTGAGAAAATCATAAAGCAGTATCAGCTTTAAGCTTTAGATCTTAAGCACATTATTAAGAATTATATTGTAAAGTTTACTGAAAGTAAGAAGAGAGATATTGTTAATTTTAAACTGTAATAATAAATATTAAATGTTCTTCTGAATAGAAGATTTGTTAAATGTTTATAAAAGAAATTAATCATTATGAAGATCATAGCTTCAAATTAAACATTTATAACTTAAAACAGTAAGATGCAGTCTGACTTAATCATGATTAAGATTAATAAATCTTAAGATAAACAATATGAGATTAAGTTAACTACAGTTAATTTAGATAAGTTATTAAATAAGAAGATTAATACTGATTAAATTAAGACAGTGACACTTAAAGAAGTTAAAATCTTTCTGTGTGTTAAGATCTTAAAATGAAAGAAAGATGACAATAATGATAATTAAGATGTAAATAAACTTTTAATTAAAATATTAAGAATTATACTGACACTTATAATGTTCTTTACAGATAAAGAAGACTCTATAATTAGATTTAACATTTTAATATCTGTCATCTATGCTGAAGCAGTGAGAGACTCAATTTGAAGAGAAATGTAAAAGAATGTTATTTATGCAGAACTGACAGTCTTAACAATAGATGAAATATAAGAAGAGATTGTGTCATTAAGAAGAATCAACATTGTAATTAGTAAATAAGTCTTTAAACTTAAGCTGAACATCAATAAATTCTTAAATAAGCTTAAGACAAGACTTGTGACAAAAGACTTTTCATAAATATATAATGTTAATTATAAAAAAATCTTTATTTTTACTGTTAAATTTAACATTCTGCAAGTCTTTCTGACTATTGTTGCACTTAAGAATCTAAAGTGTCATTAAATAAATGTTAATAATATCTTTATGAAATTCTTTCTGAAAGAAATAATTTATATAACATTCTTTTTTAAAATTAATGTTGCATTTAATTGTATTCTGCACATACTATACAGTCTTTATGATCTTAAGTAGACTGCACAGAACTGACATAAATGATGTATTATTAAATTACTTAAATTAAATTTTCATTAAAGCAAGATTGATCTCTATTTTCTTCTTTACAGCATTAAAAAAATCATGCTGCTTCTTTATATAAATAATATTATTATAACTTCAATAAATCTATTATACATTCTTTGATTTAAGCAAGCTCTTGTGAACATGTTTAAAGTTAAGAACTTAAGAAAGATACAGAAAATTCTTGATATTTAAATTATATATAATTGTAAAATGAGAACTCTGCATCTAAATTAGACTCATTATGTAAATAAGAGATTAAAGAATCTTTATATGCAATCTGATAAGCACAGAGTCATCAACATTTTATTTAATAAATATAATGTTTTTTGCTCTGCTGACTCAACTAATTAAAGAATAAATTAAAGACAGTATTAATAGACAATTAAAAGCTTAATATATGTAACAATTTATACTTAATTAAACATCATCTTCACATTAAATTAATTAAGTTAATATCTCAGTAATTCTGCAGAGCATTATGAATATACATTTAAGAGATTATTGCAATATATAAGATCAATTATTAATCTCAGCATTATGTACAGCTTTAATAAGAGTTAAGTAATGCTTAAATACTCTGACTTTAACTTTGTTTTAAATAAATAGAATTAAAAATCAATTTTAAAGTATGTCTATATGTTTAAAAATGAATCAGTGTTGTGAATAAGTTAAAAGTAAAAGTTTATCATTATTTTGATTACTGAGATTAAATACATAATCATGTCAATATAAATAAAGATTGAGATCTGACTTGAACAGATATTAAGAGATATGAATATAGATAAATATTTTGAAATTAATTTACACTGCATAAACATTTAAAAGAATAAAGCTCATTAAATATTTTTATTTATTTAGCTCAAAAAAGACAATTAAGTTGTCTTAATCTTAATTAAAAATATATATATATATAAATGATCAAAGTACATCAATATCTTTTATTATAACATTTGCAATCTGCATAAGCACAATCAGATTTAGATAGACTTTGTGTTCAGTTAAGAGATAATTATTAACAGATTTATTAAGTTTCTATTTAAATGAATCTTTAAGCAGTTCATTAAACTTATAAAACTCACTGTTAATAATTAATTAAACTCTTAAATGATTTATTTAATTATCTGATGTTTGCTGTCAGTAAAAGTCAATAGATGCAGTCTTATTAAGTAAAAGTATTAAGAAATGATGTTTTAGCTGCTTTTATAAAGCAAGATAGAATTAACATCAGAAGTTAAGTAAAAACTTTATTTACATTAACTGCAATTAATATTTTTTTTTTTTTCTGTAACTCTCTTAATTAAGATGTACTCATAAGCAACATAGTTTAAAGATTTTACTAGACAGCATAATATAGCATAAGTATTTACTTTCTTTCAATAGACTTCAACTATGCTTTGAATAAGCAGAATTAAAAATCAATTTTAAAGTGTATTTACATGCTTAAAGATGAATCAGTGTCATGAATAAGTTAAAAGTAGAAGTTTGTTGTTATCTTAATTACTGAGACTGAATACATAATCATATCAATGTGTATAAAGATTGAGATCTGACTTGAATAAATATTAAAAGATATAAATATAAATAAATATCTTGAAGTCAACTTACACTACATAAACATTCAAGAGAACAAAGCTCATTAAGCATCTTTACTCATTCAGTTCAGAGAAAATAATTAAGTTATCTTGATCTTAATTAAAAATATATATATATATAAGCAATTAAAGCACATCAATGTCTTTTATTATAACATTTACAATCTGTATAAGTGCAATCAGATTCAGATAAACTTTGTGCTCAGTTAAAAAATAATTATTAATGAGCTTATTAAGTCTCTACTTAAATAGATCTTTAAGCAGTTCATTAAATTTATAAAATTTACTGTTAATGATTAGTTAAACTTTTAAATAATTTATTAAACTTTTAATAATACATTTAGTTATCTGATGTTTGTTGTTAGTGAGAGTCAATAGATGCAGTCTCATCAAGTAAAAATATTAAGAAGTGATGTTTTAGCTGCTTTTATGAAATAAAGTAGAATTAATGTTAAAAATTAAATAAAAACTTTATTTACATTAATTGCAATCAATATTCTTTCTACTTCTTCTGTAACTCTCTTAATCAAGATGTGCTCATAAACAACACAGTTTAGAGATTTCACTAAACAATATAGTATGTTAGATATATAACTCATGATAGCTATGCTATTAGTGTGGTGCCACCTTTTAACAGGTTATGAGCCCAGGTTAGTGTGTGATAACTTGCATAAAATGGCGCCTAGGCCACCTCTGCTGGTGGTTTAAGTCTATGGTGAGAGAGTAAGTTCAAAAGGTTGTGAGTTTGAACCACCATCTGTGTGCACCCTTTACACCTGTGGGTCAGTTGCGGGCCAATTGTGGGTTAGGGAAAGTGTTAGATATATAACTCATGATAGCTATGCTATTAGTGTGGTGCCACCTTTTAACATAGTATAACATAAATATTTACTTTCTTTCAATACTTTCTTAGCTTCAATTTTATGATTTTCTGTCTATATACATATTATTATAACTCACTAATCTTTCATTTTAATGCTTTATATCAGTATGCTGTGCACAATGACATCATAAATAATGATGACTATCTTGTTATCTACTTTTAAAGATGTAATTTATCTAATATTACTCTACAGTGACTCTTTTTCAGTCACTATAAATGCATACATCATCAGATCATCTAACTTCAGTTATTTAACAATTATAATCTTAATAATAATGATGTTTTGATCTGCAGTGATGCAGATGTGACTGTTGATGCAGTTGTATAATGTAATTGATGAGAGAATGCATCAATAATTAATAAAAATAGTGTCAGTGAGTTTAATGATAATTTTGCAATCATTAAATATAAAAAGATCTGTAATGATGCTTTTTTCTTTAAATGATGATGAAAAGAACATTATTATTAAAAGTAATGATACATTTATTATTATTTAAGCTTAAATATATGTGTATCTATATTTTATAATGATAAAGAATTGCAATGCAGAGTTTCTGTTAATGAGAATTTTTAAAATGTTTTTTGTAACTGTAGTATTGTATTGCACAGTATTCATAATTCATTATAAAACTTTTAGATTCACTGCAATTTAAACTGTTTCAAATTGATTCAGAACTCTTTCTGTAAAGTTTTGAACAGATTTAATAAAGAATTTAATGTAAAATTATTAAAAAATCTTCTTAAGCTTGTCATTTTTAATCTTTAAGTTCATAAAGATCTGAAGTTAAGTTGCTTTATATTTTAATTGAGTGATGTGCTCTGATAAAGATAAGAATTATGTATTTATAACTGATTAAAAAGATTCTGACATCATATTCTATATTAAGTTATAATACACAATGAGATGAGTTACTGACTAGATTTTGAGCTTATTTGATGTGATTTTGGTGAAGTTATTTCAAAAATTCAGTTTGAGCTGAAGGAGGTGTTTTTTTTTTTTTGGGACGACCTTTAGCTTTCGAGAATTCTACATGCGGCCGATCCTGCACTAGGCTATATGGAGTTAGAGTGGAATCTCACCGACGCTGCAGAACGCCCGACTGCGATCCCCCACACAGAATTTTTGCGCAAGGCAGCTTACAGTATTGATTAAACGTATTGCTATATAAACATATTGATCACCCGACTCAGAGCCTGTCAATTGAGTTCCATTTATATCTACATTATCTATTCATATTATCCCGGCAGGGATTTGTCTATCTTTAGGTCATGGCAGCAGACTTGTCAGCGCCGTCCACTGGCAAACCCGGCGCTGAGCGCGTGGACGACAAGAGCTCAAAGGTCAAGCCCGAAAAGCCAGATGAAGAGAAGTACAAGGCCGATCTAGCAAAGGCGGAGAAGGAGCATGCTGCCGTACAAGAACGATTGGTATGTTTGCCCTTGTGACAAGCCATGCAGCAGCCCGCAATCTTCAGGTGCAGGGCTGTCACAGCTGCGCGGGGCTTCATACTTATAGCATTTCGTTGCCCGGCTTTCTGATTGATTGGACGTTGTATAGAATGCCATCAAGGCCAAGCTGGACCTTGCAAAACCGCCCAACAAGGATTCCCCAATTGCGAAGAAGCAGCAAGAACTCCGATCACAGCTCGCATCGATCCGACAACAACAGCAAGGCTTCAAAACGTCGAGAGGTAGCGTGCAAGAGAAGATCAGCTCTCTGGACGCTACACTCAAGTCGCGCATCGCCGAACAGAAAACCGCCCGCAGTAGAGTGTCCTACAAAAATGTCGAGGAAGTCGACCGGGAGATCCAGCGCTTGGAGAAGCAAGTGGATGCTGGCACGATGAAACTTGTGGACGAAAAGAAGGCTCTTGCGGAGGTGTCTAGCTTGCGGAAGCAACGGAAAGGCTTCGCTGGGTTCGACGAAGCCCAAAAAGGCATCGACGATGTGAAGGCGCAGATTTCGGAATTGCGAAAAGAGCTGGACAACCCCGAAGCGAAAGCGCTGAGCGAGAAATATAACGGGATACAGAAGGAGCTCGATGACATCAAGGCCGAGCAAGACAAAGCATATAAAAGCATCAACTCTTTGAGGGACGAACGTTCGACTATACATGCGCAGCAGCAAGAAAAGTACTTTGCCATGCGGGATATCAAAGATCAGTATTGGAAGGCGAGGAAAGCGTACAAGGAGTATGAGGATGAGGCATACCGACAAAGGAGGGAGAGACAGAAAGCGGAGAGAGATGCGTATGAAAAGGAGAAGAGGAGAAAGATAGCCGACAAGAAGCTAGAAGAAGCAAGCGAGCCGGCCTTTGTGGACGAAATCCTGACGGCAGAAGGCTTGATACGATACTTTGATCCTTCAGCTCCCGAGGCGTCCAAGTCACTTCGCGGACCAAGTGGTTTTGCGGCCGAGGCACAAAGAACCGTGGATGATTCGAATATCAAAGGCATCAGGGTGATAAAGAAAGACGATCATGAGGAAAATTACTTTATGGGTACCGGGGGGAAGAAGGGAAAGAAGGGCAAGAAAGGAGGTGCTGCAGGCTCTACGACTTCGTCTACTCCTTCAGAAAGCGGGAAATTCAACCTTAGCATGGGCGTCATTGAAGAGCTGGCGAGAGTTGGCGTGGAGCCGCCGATGACCCAGTCGGACGTGCCATCGGTGGTCGAAAAACTGAAAGGAAAGGTCGAGCAGTGGAAGAAGGATCAGGACAAGAAGACGAAAGAGGTGAGCTACTCAGATTTCGCGCTACTATGATACTATGGCTAACGTTCTTTCGCCCACTAGAACATCGAGAAGGCCCAGAAGGAGATTGAGAAGTTGGAAGCCGAGCCAAAGGTGCCGCCAGCACAATCGTCTCCGAATCAGCGCAAGCATGAGCATGCAAAGAATCCGACCGTAGCCAACAACTCAACGAATGGGGATGCGTCTGCCGATGCTGAGCTGGCGCAAGAGAAGGATGCTGCTACGGATGCAGCGGAAGATCTACAGAGGGCTTCGATAGAAGATAAGGAATAAAAGGGTTTAGATGCTGGTGGATTGTTTTCTTTTTAAAGAGGCATCTTTGCATTAAGGGCTATTTTTACTCGTCAAAAGTCTCATGCGAGGGTCAAACAGAGGATTGTCCTCAAAAGGATAAGGCATGTCGCGTTTGGATTCATTCTGCCACCTCATAGCTCTGCGCATATACAGCTACGGAGCTGGCCATGGATATTATTACTATTACTTGAGTAAATCTAATCACTCCCCTCAACCATTTCGGAGCCATCTATATTTCACTCAATCTTCCTTGATAGATTCAATTCCGTACCTTTCGCAGGTGATGCTCCGTGAGGGAGACTTTAACCTGACATCGCAGACATCCAATCGACCCCGCCTCATGCGGCTCTACATCCCACCTTGTACGACTTGAGCCATCAGACACCTCCACATATGCCCCGCCACCTGCATTCAAACTGTGGCTACCATTGGCCCACCCTCCTGCCTCTGGCTGGAGCGTTGACACAGCGGCACTGGCAATGGCTCGCCGCGAACATCACGCCTCCTTCGACTGATCTCTCAACCTTCTAAGCGACCATTGATTTACATGGTCAGCGTTCTTTCTCAAGATGTTTGGTGATTTTCCCATCAAGGACAAGATCGCAGTGATTACGGGCGCAGGGTCAGGTAGGGTCATCGTCTACTCCACCTCTCCGCACTCAATGCATCTTCTGCTCCAATCCCCCCGCTGCTGGGCAAAAGGAGATACAATGAGGTCAACAGACCTGCAACGTCAAGCCCTTACCCTTCACTCTCTCACCCCATCCCACCCACCCCTCATCCCCAACTCCTCCACCACACTCGGACCATCTCCTAACCCAAAACCTAACCACACATCCGCAGGCATCAACCTAGCCTTCACCCGCCTCGCCGCCTCCCACGGCGCCAAATGCATCATCGCCGACCTGCGCCTCACCGCCGAAGCCTCCGCCTACATCGCGACCGCGCAAAACGTCATCTTCGCCAAATGCGACGTCACGCAATGGGCCGACCTGCAGGCCCTCGTTGCCGTCTCGCGGGAAGCCTTCGGCGACGTGCCGGACATCTACGTCCCCGGCGCCGGCGTCTTTGAGCCCGTACGCTGCACCCCGCCCTTCCTCCCCTGCTGTCTGCTCCCACAAGCTGCCACCCTTGCGCCAGGAAAGCGAAATTGAATCCATTGCGAAAGGGCCCAAACTGACTAACCGCTGTGTTAACACTTCTTGGTGCCGTGGTGACAGAAATGGTCCAACTTCTGGGACGACGCCGAGCCGGAGCGGTACGCGGAAGTCGACATCAACATCAACCACCCGATCAAGCTGGCGCGGATCGCGGTGCGGGCGCTGCTGGGCGCGGACAAGAAGGGCGTCGTGCTGATGGTGGCGTCGGTGGCGGGGCTGGTGGGCATGTATGCGACGCCGCTGTACTGCGCGACGAAGCATGCTATCGTCGGCTTCGTCAAGAGCATGGCGGACGCGGAGGGGCTCGAGGGCGTTAAGGTCGTGGCGGTTTGTCCGGGGTAAGTTTCTTCTTCGTTCCGTCCCGTTCCGTTCCGTTCCTTGCCCTCCCGCTTCCCTGTGTCTCTCGGCTCTGTCCCTTTTCGAAGCCTAGACTGGGATTCGTAAAACTCGACCAGCACCAAGTGCGCAGCTGACGCGAGTTTCCGCACCCCAGGATCGTCAAGACTCCCCTCTGGACCGACTACCCGGACAAAATGGCGCAGTTCTCCATCGCCGACCGCCCCTCCGTCCTCGTCTCGGTCGAGGACGTGGCGCAGGCGATGCTCGAGCTTGTCCAGGACGGGAAGTATGCCGGCGGGACGGTGTTCAGGATCGATGCGGACGTGCGCGAGGTGGTGAAAGGTGAGGAGATGATCTTGCCGCCACTGGAGGGGGAGAAGGCCGAGGAGATGCTGAGGGTGAGGGAGAGAGTTTTCGAGCCGGTTAGGGAGTTGTTGAGGGGGGAGAGGGGGGTGGCGAGGCGTACGTGATTGTTCGAGATTGGTTCCAGATGTTGAGCCAGGAGGGTTGTGCTGTGTGTCATTGCAAGTCTCGTTTCGTCGTGTCCAAATGCTCCGAGGACGCTCCCATGACTCTGAGCATCGCCGTGGAGGTAAGAGGAACTTTGTCCCACTCCTCCTGTCGAAGTGAACCACACCGGTATAGTCCTATATCACCTATGGTTAGATAGACAAATGCCTTTATTCAGCGAATAGCTAGCCCTACCCTAAGTCTCTACATGTCAGGCAAGGCGATTAGTCATCCACTTGATAATCACTCAGTCGGGGGTTGTTGGTAAGGCTCAACTATACCCAATCATTTACTCAGTCAATTATCAAGTCAAGCATCTGATGCTTATGTCTAGCGACAGCCAGAGATAGGCGTAGCTTGTAGTAGATCGTGCATTATGCGGCGTTCAGTGTGATTGTGTGCATGGAAAGAAGGGAGGGAGGGAGGAAGGGAGGGAGGGAGGGAAAGAGGGCCATACTATGCATCCGTCGCTTGGCCATGGTCTCGAAAGGGAACCAGTATAGGGGAACGTTCAGAGGCAACCAGAGACAGTCTATCCTCAAGACCCCAACTCAAGATGCTGTCAGAATGAAGGAATGAAGTGACTTGTTTATTTTGACTGTGTGGTGAGCTGACTATATATGTGTGCTCGCTCAAGATCTATGCCACGTGACAGGTATACGAAGTGCCCTATGTCTAACAGATGCAAACACTTCTCCCGGCTCGTGGCCAAAACCTCGGAGTTTGACCTGATGCCCTGTGATATGAAGATGCAGGTGAAGGATCGAACTAGGGTCTCGGCGACTCTACCGGGAAGGAAGAGTCATATGCGATTAGGAGGGCATATACCGGGAAGAACCCAAACGGTAACTTAGCCTCCAACAGCAAATCGGGCCAAACAGATCTTGCATTACAAAATGATTGCAGCCCCAACGATATGCGCTGCCATTAGCCGATATCCCCAATTCCCTCATCCCGAAGTCGGCGCCAAGCATTCAACAATCCTGGCATCACAGCGCTAACGCTACACACAGCATACACGCTGCCAGTAGGCCCCACACGCCCAAACCCCAACTCTGTACCCGCGTCGCTGGCGCCGCAGACCCAGCAAACGACGTGGGCATCGATGCTGACGTCGACCTCAGCATCGTGCTTGAACCGACAGGACCTAGGCCCTGTAGGAAGCCACCAAGGCCGGTTGTGGGGCTAGCCGTCGCAGGTCCGTCCAAAGCGATGGTGCTGGTGCCAATGACGAGGCCGGAGGGTCCGAGCGAGATAGGGGTGCCAGAGATCGTTATAGCAGCGCCGTTTGCCGAGAGGGTCGTTCCGGCAATGAGGAAGGCCGTCGGGTTGGCGGTGAATGTTGTCCCGGCGACGGTGAAGACAGACTGAATGGGTGTAGATTCTAGCGACAGCGGGAGCGTGCTACTTCCGATAGCGAGGGCGGTGGCGCCTAGAGATACCGGGGTGCCTGAGATAGTGATAGGTGAGCCGCCTGGAGTAAGTGTTGTTGAGCCAAGCACAATAGCGCCAGTAGGGCCAACAGCGATTGCTTGACCGGCAACCGTTGCGAGATTCGAACCTGCCACATACTTCGTGTACGATCCAGACGTCCCATAAGTCTGGCTCCCGATGACAAGGCCACCAGGCCCGAAAGATACTGGTGTCCCGGACATTGTGATAGGGGCTGCGCCTGGTAAGATTGAATTTGTGCCAATGATTGCTCCATAACTGCCGATTGAGACTGTCTGTCCACCAACGACCAATGGGGCTGTGCTGGACTGGGTACCTGGTAATAGTAAAGGAGTAAATGTAAAACCTCCCCAAACCTGCGGAGGAATCTCTGGGTTCTGCTGGGAGGCAAAGGTAGGCGCTGGAGCAACATTTGTCCCCACATGGATCGATCCCGAGGAGTAAGCTACCAGAGTTCCGTCTATAGTGATGGCCTTTGATCCCTCCTTCAGCTTGTGACCTTGCACGATGACTTCTGCTTTCTCCGTGGCTGTAGGAGGACCTTGCTGGACAGGAATAACCGTCAAACCACCGATGACGGCATTGTAGGGTAAGACATCCTGCTGTTGTTGAGAAGCCGCCGTTGGTGCTGCAGCTACAGATGTACCGACGTGAATCGACCCTGAAGAGTATGCCACAATTTGTCCGTTTATAGTAGCAGCATGCCCATTGTTTGTTAGAATTTGCCCTGACACAACAACCGTGGGGGCACCTGTAGCCCTTGAAACATCTTGCTGCACTGGCGTGAAGTTTAGGCCACCAATGACTGTTGCGTCAGGACCATTCTGCCGCTGCGGTGGTGGCTGGGGTGCACCAGATATTGGCGCTGCATTGTTGCCAACATAGATAGAGCCCGCGGAGTACTTCACAGTAGCTCCGGAGATCAACACACCTGGCGCACCTTGCACGATAGTCTGAGACTGAACGACCACAGCCTGAACCCATGCCACTGAGGTACTGATTTCCGGGTCAAACTGTGTTGACGGCAGCTGAGCTGGTAGGTTCTGATTCAACCCTGGTTTTATCTGCGTTGACTGACCTTGACCTTGAGCTGGCGAATCCTGAGTTGGTGAGCTCTGAGCTGGGAAGTCAGAAATCTGAGCTGGTGGATTTTGGTTTGGCGCTTGTGGAGTCTGATTATGAGTTGGTTCCGTCACTTGAGGCCTAGTTGTGGTTTGCTGTATTGTGGGCTGTGTGAGAAATGAAAAGAGGTTCGCGGAGGCCGGGCTCGCAGTATCGGGAGTTTGAGACACCGAGCCGTCTTTACCATCCGCAGGCGCGAAAGCTCTGGTCGTTGCAGGGTCTAAAGCCGCAACAATCCGCAAGAAGTCAGGTGCATAAATCAAGGGTGGGTGGCAAAAATTGCAGTCTTGTGGTCTTTGTCACAGTCACAATGCTTGTGCTGGCGTTATTAGTAACAACTTTGATTTGTCTCAGGCACATGTCAGCAGGCGGCTCAAACGTCGAAGTTAGAGTACAGGCTAGGGGCTGTCCAGAAGTGACTGAAGCCGGGTCTGAGACGTTTAGAGATGGAGTTGTCATGTTATGGTAGGAACAGACAGGTGCTGAGGTAGAAGCCGTGGTTCGATTCTCTGACTTCGACCTGCTGGTACTTTGTCTTTTCGTACGACCCGAACCAGAAGAACCCCGTGATGGTTTTGTAACGAATGTGGTGACCCGAAGCGTGGTATAATTTCGGGAATGATCCGAAGAGATAGACCATAGATCTTGTGCGGACTCCGAGACCGAAGGCGTGTTGGAAGGTGCTTGCGAGCTGGAAGATGATATCAGACTCGAAAGTGGTGTCATACTCAACAAGTGTGTGAGGCGAGAAGCTGCTGGTGTACTTGGCAGCGATGAGGCGACCATTGATTGGGAAAGGACTGAGCTTATAGAAGGGAGGACGGTGTTAGCTGTGTGACTTGATGACAAGAATACAAATGAGGTCGACGCAAGCTTTGGAACAGGCTGTCCACTGGGTCCAATGGTGAATGGTGGTAAGCCAGGTAAATCATAAATGACCTTGCTTTTTCCTGTGTCGGCCGCCAGGCCCCAAATGACCAGGCCATGATTATCTTCACCACAGAGTGAGCAGCCATACAACACTGGAAGAGTCGCTGTGACAGTGCTGCTACCATCAATGATGGTACTTGTTATTGCTGTGTTGCCAGTCCATGCGGGATTCGACAGTATTGCCGTGGAGAGCCCAGAGACTGTTGTTATAGTCGTCCTCAGTACGACTGCACTGGCAAAGGTGTAGTTCCCCGCCGCTGAAAGTCAGGAGTGGATTCAGTCTCTGACCGTTTAGGCATGATGTGCCCTACATACCACTGACCAGTTGCAGAGTACTGAAACAAACAGAAAGTAGAGTTGTTGCTGAGATGAGAAAGGAAGTTTTCATCTTGTAACGACAGTATCGTACAAATCGTACGAAAGTAGTGGGTTATCCCTCAGAAGAGTATATTGGGTCTGGCCCCAATATATCTGAAAGCAAATCCGAGAGAAGGCATATTGCAGAAAGGAGATTAGAGTATCACAAGGATGCTCCGTACTACATAATCCAAAGCTCTGTGCAATAACAACGTAACAACAGATGGACGAACTGCATTGGTTCAAAGAAAGTCACCGTTGAGATCAAACTTTTTCTTCATCCTTCCTGTGGAGGCTAAACTTTGGGACCGTACATTCAGCCGTCAGCGTGCCATACTATAGTTCAGATTTGACCGCTATAGACGGACTTCAGCCGCCAATTGCAGCATGAAACTGCTGTTGTGTGGATCGCCGCTCCGACAAGAAGACGATACCTAAGGCTGACTCGCACCAAGGAACTAAGCGTCATGCTAACCATTCTTGGGGGTAGACCCGAGGGCGACGTTGGCCCCCGGGTTAGTGCTGACTAAGAAGAAGCCACAGGGAGGCATGAGCTGAAAAGAGATGCGCGTAAGTGGACTTACCTTATAAGGCTTTCTAGACAACGGCTCGAAGCCGAACCTCTTGATCCATTAAAGGGAAAGAAGACCAAGCGCATCTTGAGCACATCTGACGTGAAGTTTGACGTTCTGTGCTACTGTTTGGTGGACCTATTATCATCACGGTCGTGACACCTGGAATACAAATACACCAGCTTGCAGACTGTAAAATTAACAATACACGCATCTATGCACCCAGAAGTTCAGGATAAGGCCATAAGGTACAACTACCCTGAAGGTCACGCCGCGTCACCGAGTTTGATTGAAATTGCCGTACCATCACCCTTCGAATCCGAGCCCACCCTGCCCAACCCAACCTACACCGCAAGCAGACCGAGCAGCACAGAACGACCGAGCTAAGACGCACCATCCATCCATCCCGCCCCCGCGCATTCCACCCCACCGCAACCCACCTAAAACATAAAATCTAAACAACAACAACAAGCCAACGCACCCATCAACCCCGCGCAAATCCCCTCACCAGCGCCCCCACCCTGTCTCCCCTGTGGCGGCGGCGGGCGCTGCTGGCCGTAGTACATGCCCTGCGGCGGCGGGCCGTTGTAATACCCGCCCTGAGGCGGACCGTAAGGACCCGGGCCCGGCTGGCCGTAGCCCTGCTGCTGCGGACCGCCACCGTAGTAGTCGGCTTGGTACCCTTGCTGTTGCTGCGGGGGCGCGTAGGCGCCGTAGGGCGCGGGCGAGGCTGATGGGTGCGGTGGGAAGTAGGCGGGGCCGGCGTCGTAGTGGGCTTGGGCTGGGTAGGTGGGGGGGGCGCCTTTGGGGGGTTCCTGTGGGGGGTGGTGGGTGTTAGTGGGAGGGAGGGGTGGAGGAGGGGGTGGGTGGATGGAGGGGGACGTACGAATTGGTTTGTCATGTTGTGGGTTGGTGGAGGAGGAGGTGGTGCTGTTTGAGGGGGGTGGTTGGTGCTGTGGCGCTGTGGATGTGGTGGCGACTGGGCGTCGCAGTTGTGATGAAGTGAGGCAATGTGAGGCGATGTGTGGAATGAGGTTGTTGAGTGCGTGGTAGAGAGATGTTTAGGTTCGGAATCGCAGTGTGATGGAATGAAGCGGGGAGGAGTAAATGAATGGTATGAGAGAGGCAATAGCCTCGTTCACTAGTGGTGGTGCTGGTGGTGGTGGCGGGTTCGTAAGCTCTTTGTCACGGATGCCAAGATACCTTACAGACCAAAGCGAAGTGCCAAGAGAAGAAATCCTCCAAACCGAAGTCCGATTGGGTCTCTACGTAGAAAGAATGGTAGGAAATTTTCAATTAATGAAGTCCTTCCTTCGGCCCTTCAGGAGTTACGGATGATAACAGGAGGGTGGCGTTGTTGCGTAAACTCAAATGCAGCTACAACTCGAGTCTGTCGATGTCCGCTTCCACACATGTCTAGCACCGCCACAACCGGATCTGAGTTTCTCTTTAAGTTACCAATTGAGCATCAGTTTGTTAAGTTACACAGTCGAGGAGGGATAGTTTATACATGGCTAATGAATCCATCATGAAGTTATGGTACTTTGAATTACTGACTCAGAATGAGAAGTGTTTACATTAGATATCCAGAGCTCTCCCGCATTGCCTTCGGAGGCTCCTGGTAATGCCCTAAAGATCCAACATACGGCGCTCAGCCACAGGATATAAAACGCCGATTTGCAAGATGCCCCAGTTCGCCGTGCTTAGATAACTCAAGTCAAGGAACACAACAGTCATCATCATCCCCCACCAAGTCAATCAGTGTCCGGATACCTTTCGGGTGACTGCCCCAGACACAGCACCTCGTAGTTGTTCGTACCGACCCTGTGCCATAGATCCATTGCTCTTAATCTGCACGGAAAACACCTCTCTGGCCGTCCGATTCATGGTTTCCTGTCCCAAAGGTCGATGTGTGGGTAACACTCCTCGGGGGCCGCTGCCAGCACCCTCCATCTCTCTATCGTCGACTGACTTTCCTCATCGGCCTGTTCCCTCCCGCATACATATCCGCTTCCACGGGCCTATACCCACTGTTTTGATCCCGACTACTCCGAACCCTCCTCGGCGGGCTGTGCTCCTCGATGACCTCCACGATATCGTCTTCCCGTTCAATAACCACCGGCGGCGGCGCTCTCCTCTCCTCCACCACGATCGTCTCTCTTCTCACCTCTCGCTCCCGCTCTCGCTCTCTCCTTGGCGGCGGAGGGGTGCGCGATCGCCTCGACTCCATCATCTCCGACCGCGACCGTTCCGAACGCGCCCGCGAAGAGCGTCGGGGAGAGCGGGCGCGCCGTTGGACCACCTCTTCTGCGACGACTTCGCCTCCGCCCCCCCCCATGTTGGAGCAAGTGTAAAAAAGCCAGAGGAGGAGGAGGAAGCCGGCGACCGAGCCGAGAACAATGCCGACAATGTTTCCTGCCGGGGGCCCGGCGTCGAGACCGGAGTAAGTTGCCGGTATTGCGACGACTGTCTGCCGACGCACTAGAGAGGAGAGTGTGCGGAATGGGTTTGTTCGGGCTTCGACCGGTGTGGATGTTCGGGTTGCGAGAGGAGATGTCACGGAAAGGTCGGGAAAGTGAAGACCAAACCGGTCGAGGTCCCGGCGTGAAAGGTGAGGTAGCGAGGCGAGAAGGTCGTAGAATTGAGGGAGATGATCGGGTATCATATGTCGAGGTAATAGTAATGGGGGCATTGTAAACTGGCTGCAAGAGTCCGCTCTCGCAATGATGTGATAGTCGTCCGTTCGTAAATGCCGCGCGATGTGCAACTTCGCGTAGATGCTTACGTAGACGATCAGACAGATGAAAGACAGCGGATAGAAGATTCGAGAGGAATGTCTGATCAGTTCAAATGAGAGACTTAGGCAATGCTTCAGCTGAGATTGAGTGATGTTGCTGGCGAAGGTGGGTGATGTTGATGTTGATGTTAGAAGAGGGTCTTGGTCCCTTGGTCTCGTTTCTCGGGGCTGGGCTCCGGTGCGGGTGCTTTTCTTTAGCGTCTGATTGGCTGAGTGGAGTCGAAGTGGCATGGCTGGGAAAGATTGGCGCGCTAAATGAGGAAAGGTGGGATGCAACATGCGGGTGGCAGAGTCAGTGATGACGATCGCTTCGAGTAATGCCATCACGCTAACTTGTTTTGTCTAGGTACCTAATCTCTCCCTAACTAAGTTAGGTTAGGGAGAGGGTTTCATCCAAAAATAGCTACAGAGGCAACGTCCAACCTCCGATATATTACATGTAATTTATTCGGATGTCTAAGGTTGCAGGACGACTTAGCCCTAAGGTAGGTATCAAGCTATGAGTTTGTACTGTCATCCGTCTTGCAGCAACCGGCTCACCGTTCTGGACCATTGCTGCACCACCCAAAGCCTTTACAGCATATGACACCGTGCTCGATGCTGGAAGTTGCTGTTGAGACTGTTATCAAACTGGGAGCAAGCAACAGAAGCGTCTCAGTTAACCCAAGGTGCTGCTCGTCACCGTTCTGTAGGGTCAGCATTTCCCTCCAATTCATTCTCTGCCGTCACATCTTCATCCTCCTTCCCCAGCCTGTCAGGAGCCTCCGAGTCTTCTTGCTGTTCTTCATCGACGACCATGTTCTCATCCGTTGCCACGTCTGAAGCATCACCGTTCTGCTTGTTATGAAAGCGATCCTTGGAATTGTCTAACAGAGGCGAGTCGTCGTTGTAGAGTCGAAGGAGCATTGCTTTTCGATCTTCTTTCGGTAACATAAGGTTCAAAGAATGTAGACTTCTCCATAGGGGCAATACCATCCGTTCGCTAGTGTTCGTGTCAGCTGGATCCCTGCAGAGGTGCCACTTCCCCTTGTGTGCTCATGACAGCTCACCTAAAGCTATCCTCTCCCTCACTTGGTTCTACCCGGAGTAGACAGCAACCCATCTCAATATTCTTGACTCTTTCCCCAATTTCTCCGAGATCCCTCCATCCACCTCCAGTCACTTTCGGAAACATTTCCACCAGGAGTTTCCTCAGCGTGTCCCTACTCCGAAGCTCGACAACCCTCTCCTCGCCGACCCATGCCTCGAGGAGAGGTAAGCCATCAGTCTGTATTCTCCATTTACACACGCCCGGCTTCTGCACGTCTTGCTTGACAAACATCTTTACTCCACAGTGTACAAATTTCATGCCCTTGCCCTCATTCTCTACCAGAATGGTGCGCGCCAGGTCCGAGGTATAGTAGATGGTTTTCACCGGATTTCCCATGCCGTTGCGGACCATAAAACGATCGCGGGGAAATCGGGGTGAAAGGCGATAGAAATTGTAGATAGACTGTAGCTCTTCATGATCGGGGTCAAGGTACTTAAAAGGCTCTTCGTAGGGCTGGTTGCTTTTCCTCTTCGGTAGAGGTGACAGGACTGATTGTGACGTCGACTTGCTCTCTGGTCTGCTGATATCAAGTTGCGCGGCTGGTGGCGGTGGCCAATGTACCTGTCTGTCCTCCTCGCCCCTTGGAGCCGCCTCGTCTGTCTCCTCCCTGAATTTGGGTCGTTTGGTAGACATCTCGGCATCGGTTTCGTCAAGCTGGCGCTTGGATAGAGATGACTCCCCGGTTGAAATGTTTTCTTGGTTCTGTCGTGCTGCTGGACAAGGGTCCACTACCTCAGCACTCCCATGCGGAGGTGCGAGAGCATCAAGAGCATCAATCTTCTCGATCGGATTCACACCATTGACGGGTTTCGCCTCAATCTCCTCGACTGCTGCAATGATGGATGTCATGGGTTTTCTGCGGACCTCCGGCTTCTTCCCTTCGCTTTCCGGCTTGGCTTTAATCTCTGAACGCTTCTCCAACACCGTTATGAAAAACCCACCGGTGTCTTGCAGATGTCCATATACACGCATGCATCGATTGAATGGAATTGTGACGCTCTGATCAGAGGTGCTCGCTGGGGGAAACATCCCTTCAGTAAGTCGTTCCGGGCCGTCAGAGCCTCCTTTGGCTCTTTGCTCTTCAACCTCCTGCCACGATCGCCACAGCTTCCCTTTCTTGTCCATTACCTGCCAGTCATGTAGACCTGGTTTTCTTTTCAGATCAGGAAGTGACTCGGTACAATCGACAAGGCCAACCTTGGTCAACCCTCCGCATCTATCAATAGCACTTGCAACGACTGCTTCATTTTCCACCGGGCTCATGCTGCAAGTCGAATACACCACTCTGCCTCCGACCTTCAACATCTGTAAAGCCCGCACAAGAATACGAACTTGAGTAACGAACAATCCCAACCCATTGCCTGGGCTCCAGTCCTTCCAGACACCTGGGTTTTTCCTACAAGTACCGTCTCCGGAACATGGAACATCGGCAAGTATTCGATCGAATTTAAGATACTGTACTGGCGATGGACCATCTCTGGTGGAAGGTTTAGAGGATATTTTGATTGAAGGAAACATTGTTGCATCGTGGTTTGTCACTATTAAGTTGGGAGAGTTCAAACGCTTCATCTGATGTACCAACATGTGCGCTCGTTTGTAATCGGCATCGTTGGCTATGAGCAACCCTGTCGTTCGCCCGTCATCGGACAAGTCGCTCCTGGAAGCTTCATCTTGTACGGGGACCTGGTCCTCTGCGCCAGTCTCTTCACTTGTCTTTTTCCTCTTGGCGAGTCCGAGCACCACTTCCTGGACCCGTGCTTCCTCACCTCCGTGCACCATTTCAATGAGCTGGGCTGCTTTACTTCCCGGAGCGGCGCAGAGATCCAATACAGTCATACCAGGCATGACGTCCATCAAGAGTGGCGGGATCATGCTAACGACTTCCTGCCTACTAATGTTCCCGACGCTTGTTTCAGATACAAGGTATTTTTGGAACGATGCGAAGGGCGGAAACCGTCTGATCACATTCTTGGGTGTCGTCATCTGCCACGCAAGCTGATCAGGGTACCACGGTATAGTGGTTGGAGGTTCCACAGGTTCACCATTGTGCTCAATTGCCGTGATCTGAGGAATATAATAGTCTTTCAGGCGTTGCTGAACGGAGAGTGCATGACTGCGAGTACTTAGCGACCAACAAGCAAATGGGTGAGACTGAAAAACATTACCCTTTGGAGCCAGTGAAACGAAAACTGCTTGGAAGCTCGCGCCGCAAAGCAGTCCAAAAAGCTGGGCGCTCCGTCTCGTCGACTATAGGGAGTTCGTTGTAGAACCTCTCGAAGAGTTCATTCGATTTGGAGATCTCCTGATAATCGGTCCGTTGTGTGCGGTTCCAACCACGGCCACCTCGTCCCCCTCGACCACCGTCGGACTAATGGATTCTTAGCCCCTCTGTCAAAATAGCAAGATAAGTCGAAATATTACCTTCTTGCCTCCGCGTTTGCCCATTTCCTGAAGCCAATTGAGTATTGAGCAGCTTCTGAGCAGTGCAATCTTCATTTATCCTAACGGAAGATTATAGGACCGAACAGCAAGCAACCTTTGAAGTGATCGACCACTAGGTAACGTTACGGTGGAGCATACAGTCAAGTCAACCTCACTGTTTCGTGCTGACATCGATTATTCGCAATGGCTTTGCAAAATCTGTGACTAGAAGGAGATTGAATTCTTGAGACAATTGCGCAGTTTATCGTCAGTGAATGTTTCAGGGGCATCTCGGTCATCACGCTTTCCTATAATGAATCTACCTTACCTGACCTTACTCTTTGTTTCATGGCTCTGGTGCTTCTTGGGGTTGTTTTCAGGGTATTTTGTTGAGGGACATCTCTACCTGCAGACAACAGTCTTGATTAATCTATTCTATTATATCCATACTTCGTTTCGCATTTTACTTTGAAGCAGACGTCTACCTCAGAGTTCGTTTGTGGCATGTCGGCTTGGCATGCCCCATTCATGTACCTTATACGGATTAGACACTGTGGCACAGTCCTCCTTCAGTCGTCGTTGCTGGAAGGAATGGCTGCCTTATTTCCAACATATCCATGTGCCTTCTATTTGTATCGAATTTGGAAACCTCCTTCGGTCTTATAAGATCCCTCCGCTTTGCCTTTGAATCTGCTTCTCTTTCTATCTCTCCCCATAGTAGGTGTTTTTGACTCCGAAGACTGTGAGAAGTCCCCAACCTTGCGCTATATTCCCTGCTTCATCTTTGAGTGCTTCAAGGTCTTCCGACGAAAAGGTTCTATGGTAAGCGTCTCTGGTTTTAGCATTCTGGTTTCGGTCTACCAAGAGCTGGCTTCAGCCTTTGTTCAATCGCGCTGTCCTCGAAACGTCCATGCCTGTACCCCTTTTTCGGGTTTGATACTGCTTTCTCTCTGTCACAGACGAGGACCATTGCACTGGTAGTTACTTAACTAGCACGGGAAACAGCCGTTCTTGGGTAGGTCTCTGTGGGAGCTTACTAAAGGATATTAGTTTTGAAGCGCAATTTAACGGTGGCAATTTGCTGAGACTTACCTGGGGCTATTGGCAACGATAGCTCCGTCGACCCTAGACTCACCGAAGCCTGTCCCACCATTCTTCCACTCGGTCCTCTGGACACACTTGAAGGGGGTCTCATTTTTGGTGTCGCATATCCCATCTTCAATACCGCTCTAGGCACGCCTGGCTCCGGACTTGCGCAGACAGTAAATAGCTTTGAGGGGCCTCATTCGTAGGTACATCATGTCTCGCCTGAAGAACTTCAGGTATCTGTGTGGAGAATGCTTCAGTGGGACTGGGGAAGTGAGTCTATCGCGGTGGAGTCCCCTAGCGTGGTGTATTACTGACATTCGCTGTAGCTCAAAATGGCGAGGATGCATTAACGGTTGAAATGAAAGCTTTCCGCCAGTTTATAGTCAGGCTCTAACTACGTACGTAATGGCAACCTTGTGGACAGAATGACCACTAATGAAGAGTGCAGCCGACGGGACCTTTGACGACTATAGTATACTTACTCGCAACCACGCCGCTCGCTGGCAGAACTCGGTTGCAACGAACCCATGCGTGAGTCTTGCCCTGACACTGAGCCGCGCTCCAACGATAACTTGACCCCACCGCGCACTTCCATTTTCTTGCATACTTCCTGGCTATGGACTACCCGCCACTTGTTGTCGCTCAGCCTCGTACACTCGACATTGGTGGCAACGTTGCGGGGATCAATACTTTTACTGGTCTTGACATAGGTTACCTCGCCGGTGGGGTGTACAACTCAGAAAATCTGCGTAAGGGAGACAACTTCGCCGGCTTCTGTGAGTACACGCAAGGGACATTGTCGCCTTCACACGTCATAGTGCTAACACGAATTTCAGACTACCGCCCACTCCAGCTCTCAGTCAATTGGGAACTAAATAACGCCGTTGGGGGTGCATTGTTGAGTGTTGCAGATCCAGTTGGAGGGGTGATAGACGCAGTCTAAGGCAAGTTGGTAAGCACCGGAAGCGTTGAAGGGTGTCCTAACATACACCAATAAGAGCCTCCACTGCTACACGCAAATTTGTGGTGTCAGGAACAAACCTGGCGCATGATACTAGGTTGACCTCTGGCAGTAGCGACACAATACGTGGCCCAGGCGAAGAGAGGCGTCTGCAGTCTTGCTTAGGTAGCTTACACCTGGACCATCACAAGTGGTTCACACCGCGTTTGCTATAACTGACCAAATAAGCTTGTCGTCCACGTACATAGCTTCACAGAATATATCAAATCCATAATGCTACCTAGTGTCATATAGATAGAGTCACGGACCGCCCAATATGTACGGAGGTGCGACTACCAGCACCAGCTGGCTTGCGTCTGTGAATGACAAGTTATATACCCTTGGTTCAACCTGGCTCAGGACCAGCGCCTGGGAAAAGTTGGTAGCATTCCCAAGGGACCGCCAAACCGATACCTGCTGAAAGGCCGCTTCCGTGACAGTTCTTGATGACGGGTACAAAGAATGTCATCTTTGACGGTTGGCAAGCGGTTATTGGCGGCACTGTCAACAACCTCGGCAGTTATCGATAACGTTGCAAGGCTTCCTGCCAAGTACTGTACTTCGTGCCGTTACCAAAGACAAAAGATCAGCATGTCAGCTAATACAACCCCGCAATAACTCTGGTCGCACTGATGATAGGCCGAATCATTGAAGGTTGAGATGCAGACGTCCTCGCCACTAAAAAGACTAATAAATGCCGTCGGCAGGATAGGTATAGACTTCAACCTCTCCCGACCCTCAGTCCGCGAACTCGTTCTTACCGCAAGGCCTCCGCAGCAAATCATTGCTTTCCAAGCATAACCGAACACAGCGATGTCACCTCCATCAGCAACAAGCACCGAAACCCAAACAAACGGTAACAGTCATACTGGCCATCAGAATGGCTCCGGCGAACCCTCCGTCACTGCCCCACTGGAACCTGGTCTGAACACCCAGCAAGCCAAGGTGCAAATGCCCAAGTTTCCCGGCCCTCCCAGATTCGACGACAAATTTGAAGAGAGGGAGTATCTGAAAGGGCGACTCGCTGCGGCCTTCCGCATCTTCGGGAAATTCGGGTTCGACGAAGGAGTGGCCGGACACATCACCCTCCGAGACCCGGTGGACCCCACCACGTTCTGGGTGAATCCATTCGGCGTTGCTTTCTCACTGATCAAGGTGTCGGACTTGATCCAGGTGGACCACAAAGGACAGGTCATCGCGGGAGGACCGGTGAGATTACTCAATGCTGCGGCGTTCATGATCCATTCGGCGATCCATGAGGCAAGACCCGACGTGTTGTGTGCGGCACATTCACATAGCATTTATGGGCGCAGCTTCTGCACGTTAGGGAGGACGTTGGATATTATTACCCAGGATGCTTGTGCTTTCTACAATGTAAGTCACTCAAGCGTGTCTCGTCCTGCGACAACTGACCGCAACTCCTGTCCGCCAATATGATATGCTGACGAGCTGACAAAATTCCTCCAGGACCACGTTCTATACGAATCCTTCAATGGCATCGTCCTCGCGGAGAAAGAAGGCAGAGACATTGCCGCCTGCCTTGGGAACAAGAAGGCTGCCTTCCTCCAGAATCACGGTCTCCTTACCGTGGGCCAATCGGTCGAAGCGGCTGTATTCTGGTTCCTGTCGATGGAGAAATCCTGTCATGCGCAGCTGCTGGCGGATGCAGCTGCTGGGGGGAGAGGAGGCGTCACCGCGAAGATTGGGGATGAGGAGGCGGCGTATACGTATAAGACAATTGGGTCGCCAATAGCGGGATGGTTCAGTGCAAAACCGCTGTTCGATGTCATTCATGAGGAGACGCAAGGGGCTTATCTCAAGTAAACAGCTCCAGATACTTTGGCAATAATGAATATAATTGTTGGTCTATCGAACATGGTAGCTTTATGCTGTGGTCCTATGCTAGTCTTGTGGCTCAAAAAGGACTCTTGATGATCGATTACGTAAGATACAAGCGCTACTTCACGCTAGTCCGAACCAAGGTAGTACAGCGGCGAAGGGACCGTGCTCAAAAATTTGGGAAGGGAAACTTCTATGACAAGTCGCGCATCAGATCTTCTCAGATAAGGTCCTTTTTCGACAGAGTCACTCCTTCATTGTACCCTCTAGACTTCTCAGACTTTTGTTGGATCCTCTGTAACTACCGCTTCACAAACGTTATATTACGGGCGCTATGCTGAGCGCTGTTCGACGTGCGCCGGGCTCTTTGACGAGAGTGCTGTCGTCAACGTCGACAGCTACTCGCGTCGTAGGGAGACTCGTTCCCAAAACTTCCCTACCTACTCGCAATACACCTCAGATCGCATGTACGGCTAGGCAATTACATTCTACAACCCGATGGCTCAGGGACGCCAGAGCGGCAGCCAGTGTCGAGTCCGATGCTCCGGCAGAGAATCAAGACCGGGACAATGCACCCACCAGCTCAAACCCAATTCACGATGCCAAGGAGGCACCTCTCACTAGATTTCAAGAACTTGCTGAGCGGAACCTCGTGGACGAAGCCGTCATTCGCCCAATAACGAATGATATGAACATAACCACCATGACCCATGTTCAGAGTTTGACTATCAACGAAACCCTTAAAGGTGTCGATGTGTAAGCTCTAACATGGATCGTGACTCAGGTGCCAATAACTGACCGATTGATCTCCAGGCTTGCGCAAGCAAAAACCGGAACTGGCAAAACGATCGCTTTCTTACTTCCAGTCATCCAGAACATTCTTCTCCAAGATCCGACACTGAAGGCACCACGGCATTTCCGAGCTCAGCGAGAGAGAACGAAACCATCAGATATTCGTGCAATTATCATATCTCCAACGCGTGAACTCGCGGAGCAGATTACTGTGGAAGCAAAAAAACTCATCAGGTACACAGGTCTTGTTGTGCAGACCGCCGTAGGTGGATCGTCCAAAACATTCATGCTGCGACAGCTGCAGAGGGATGGCTGCCATCTACTTGTGGGTACACCCGGACGTCTCCATGATCTTTTGTCGGATGAGTACTCCGGAGTAAGCGCCCCGAAACTTAGTGCGCTTGTGTTGGACGAAGCGGACAGACTTCTAGACCAAGGTTTCTCCAAAGAAATCGGTGATATACAGAACCTTTTACCAGATAGGCGTGAAGTTGATCGGCAGACTCTCCTTTTTTCGGCCACGGTCCCAAAGGAAGTGATGCAGGTTGTCCGGCAGACGATGAAGCCTGACTTTAAATTCGTGCGTACAGTCCAGGAAGGCGAGCAAGCTACGCATGAGAAGGTCCCTCAAAAAATTGTCGTTACCCAAGGGTTCCAGAATAACCTGCCTGCTCTATTGGAATTATGCAAACGGGAACTCGATCGTTACAACCAAGGCGAACCAGGTGCAAAGCCCTTCAAGGCGCTGGTGTACTTTGGCACGACGATGGAAGTCGTTTGCGCTTCTGAACTTTTTCGAAACCTCCGCAGAGTAGGCGAGAGCAGCCAATTCGGCCGTGGCCTGCTTGATCCAGCACGCGTCCTTGAGATACACTCAAGGTTGACGCAGGCCGGACGAACGAGTGCGGCAAACGCATTCAGGACCGCCAAGTCTGCCATACTGTTCTCATCCGACGTTACCGCTCGCGGTATGGACTTCCCCGACGTCACGCACGTCATCCAAATGGGTCTCCCGGCGAGCGCAGAGGCCTACGTCCACCGCATCGGACGAACCGGCAGAGGCGAAAAGACCGGTGAAGGCTGGCTGATTATCTCACCCCTCGAAGTACGCGAAGCTCGCCACCGCCTAGGCGACATGCCCCTCGACGCAGATCAAACCCTACAGACTGCCACGGTCGACATGACACAAGGCGCCCAACTGCCGGAGGCCGTTGCGGAAACGCTGCAACAGGTTGGAGACGCCAGCAAGGCGGTGGAGAAGGGTTCCCAAGCCAGGATGTACATGGCCAACATAGGATATTACCAATGGGTTACGAACAAACAGAAACTGATCGACGCGCTGAACGAGCAGTTCAAATTCGGCTGGGGCTGGGATCCGCCGCCGAGGGTACCGCCGATGTTGGTCCAGAAGATGGGGCTCAGCAGAGTGGAGGGCGTCAACATCGGCAGAGAGGACAACATCGGCAGAGAGGACAACCCTCTCGCCGGAAGGAGTGCAGCTTCGTTCGGAAAACATGACGCCAGCAGTTATGGAAGGAGGTCGGGAGAGTTTGGTGGTGATCGAGGAAGCCGCGACTTTGGTGGCGATCGTGAGGGTCGCAGCGGGGGTGGCGATCGCGGAGGTCGCGACTTTGGTGCGAGAGGCGGGTACGGAGGGAGGAGCGATGGCGGATCCAGCTTCGGGGGCCGCGGCGGCGCAAGGGGAGGGTTCGGTGGGCGCTCCGGAGGCGACTTTGGGGGCAGGTCAGGCGGTGGTGATCGCCCAGGCGGGTTTGGTGGTGATCGTCGGGGCGGGTTCGGTGGTGATCGCCGGGGCGGGTTTGGTGGTGATCGCCGGGGCGGGTTTGGTGGTGCGTCGTCGCGCGGCTTTGATCGAGAGCGAAAACCTTCGAGCTATCAGGACCGAGGGTGAGCGATCCGACGCGGCGTGGTGTGATGCGAGTAGCAGTCATTCAACGGACGCTTGATACCGGTTTCTTCTTTGAAGCTTAGGGATAGGCTCTCCTGTGTTTATTGTCCCCTTTCTTTCCTTGTCATCTGTAATATATCTCGTCGTGCCATGCTCACAGGTATCCTATGGCGTTCGATGCCTTAGGCCCATCGAGACGATGGCGTCGTCGCGCAGGGTAGATGGCCGTTTTAATCGATACATTCAACTCCTGAAGCACTCACATTTTTACTGCTTGTCATCACTCGAAAGAGGGCGTAGAGAAATATAAACTGCAAGTAGAGGTAGATAAATACCTCTTGTTACAGGCTTCTTTCTCGCCCCAGTGGAGGTTCGCTCGACAGCGTCACCATTCACACTACCTACCCAGTAAGATATCTACGGAACTTTGTACATGTATCACTCCTACTGCTCGCAGTGGCCAACTCTTTACCCATGCGCTGAACGCGACCGAAAGCCACCCCTGCATCACAAATAGTACATCTTAGAATGCAGGAAAGTGGTTGTACGAAGCTTTCCACGTCCACTCCAGTTACTGGCTCGGACTGCCGAAGCTTGAAGCAGTGTCCCCCTTCTTACCTGGTATAAACTGTGATACCAGGCGCTTATATATGCCTTTAGCAGATGAATTGGTCAGCAATTCATCTGATGACCTTTTGTGGTACAGTTGGTTTTAGGCGACTAAAGGCGCTGAAATCACAAAACAAACACAAGTGTTGCGTGCTGGGGAGGTTCTTGGTTAGCATCACTCGCTGTCAATCACGCACTGGATGTCATGTAGGCTACGCCAGAGCAGGCTTCTGGTAGATGGGTTGGGCTTCAATGACCTGAGTAATTAAGGGACCCGGTCAATGCCTTCACCAGAAACGTTCCTGAGATGTTGTTACCCTTTTCCAACCCAAGCCACCCGAGTATCCAATTATTTTCCACCAGTTATTACCTTACGGACCCGACAGTTCTTTTGACTGTCTTGATACTACGCAGTACCTTAATCGTAAAGAGCTGCTAAGATTAGATTTCGGGAGTATCCGCATTTACCTCAGTTGCTGTACTTTTAGCTTCCTTTCTAATTTCTAAAATGAAGCTGAAGCGAGTTTAGGGTTTGTATTCACTGAACATTACATAGATACGGTAGATAAGACACGATGGCGGATGGCGGATGGTATGAATTTCACAGATCATGGGATACCTTTTCCAACCCCAATTTCACTCACCTCACTTTCACGCACCTCACTTTCGCCAAATCCACTTGAACCAATGTTACTCAACCAACAACTACCTGGCGTCAGTGTACTTTACACTAACATCCTCCTTTCCTGAAGTCCTTCAAATATCACCTGTTGTAGGCTACGCCGAGATGGCTGATAGGGCCGTTACATACCAAGACTGGAACAAATTGCGGCAAGCCCTAGAGCTTGAATCGGGAGAGGACCTGGCTGCGTGGATCGGGTCCGACTTGTTTGCACCATACTTCTTAGAGCTCTTCGAATCAGTTATCAAGCCTGCACAAGAGGAAGCGGCGACACAGGGAAGACAGAGGAGCCAAGGTCCGAAGCTGCGAGATGTAGAACGTACCCTGAGGGAGGGCGAGAAGGCGGGTTCGCGGAAATTTTCCGAGGCCGAAGCCGAATAAGAGGGGTTGGTCGATTCGCGATCATTATGCGCTCTGCTTGCACAATCTTGTCGAGGAGAACACGAAAAACTCGGAGGGGATATTTTACGGTAAAGCGTTAGATACGGCGCAGCGTAACGGGAAGATATGGGGTGCAATCAAAAGATGCGAATGGGATGTCTCTCCTAGCCGGCGTGGAACCTCGCGCGTGGCAAAGATCTTATTCAGACCTGACTCCCGATTCCGGAAAATAACGGAGACCCTATGCAAACGAAGCAACCTGAGATTAACACACAACAGCCTTCCGGCACCAGCGCCAATACCGACATGGAGTCACAGTCACGTCAAGGACCTGTCCACAGTGAAGATGACAAGTCACTCACCATAATGGAACGAATCAAGGCGGAAAGAAAGTCAGAAACCGACGTGGACCTGCATGAGCGCTACTGGCGTATGGTGGTGATGAGGGAAATTGCGAAGAGTCAAGGGCGCTGTCTGGAAGGGTATGATAGTCTAGGAATCTCATACCATGATGATCGATTAACGAGCGCCATGTCATTTACCTGGGCTAAGGAGATCGGCGATGAAGTACAAAGGGAGATGCAGGAGTACCGGTATACACCATTAACTTCGGAAGCTGTTGATGCGTTTGACAAGCAAGAACAATGGCTGGACAATCCTGATTACCAACCAGGCAATTTCTCCGGGTCTTGTACGCTTCTCAACATCCGAAACCCCGCCAGGCCTCGTGTCCCAGGCATGTCGCGAAATGCCACTCTTAGAACTTGGCAAGTTGTTGGGATTGTTGGTATTATAAAGATATGGGCCCGAGGTATACGCGGTTGCATCCTTGCAGATTCAGACGTCTTGGAAATCCCCGAACAGAGATTCTTGTAATGGAATTCTCGTTGAAAAACACCTTTAATGATCGTCTAGGTGAACTGAACTTCCGCAAAGCCTCGCCTGGCTTAATGGCCACCCGCAATGTTCAGTTGTTTCGGAAGCAAGGTGAAGGCTCTGATGTTCAGACTGCTGATGATGCAGATATTGGAGATTGGGTCCTGGTCAACGACAGGCTCATCAGAGCGGATGATGATGAAGTCAAGAACCGCGGGCTTCCTACCCTCACTGCCAACGAGTTTCTGCGCTACATCATCCGCACCACCCGTGGTCCTATCATGAAAGGGTAACACCTTTCGATATACCCATGTAAGTGCGCGTCCCAATACAATTATGGTTCCAGGCTAACAGGTCCTGTTGTAGCCTACAACACACGGTGCTATTAACTCGAGCCTTTAGCTACTGTTCCGACTTGGGGGTAAAGGTTGTGTCCCTCGAAGGCTGCATGGCCACATCCTGTCTAGGTTGAAGTTGGAGGTGGTATTTCAGGCGGTATTGCAGGTGCACTTCGAAGCAGTCTTCTATAAGCACGAAAAGGGGTACTGGCAGTATTTAACTGTTGTTAGCTACTTCAATTAGCAGATATAGCCGCCATTGCTCCGTTGTAACCCTCTGTGACCAAAACACATCGAGTAATAGGTGTTGTGCTTCGCAACTAACAATATGTTCTTGTAGTGGGCTGCTTGCAGCACCTCACGGGTCAGATCATGATAAATTACTCCCACACACTGGGCTTGGACACGACCTGAAGTTCTTTCCGCCTCTTGTTCTGTGATGCTGTTGTTACGTGGGGATTCTATGTTCGCTAACTACGGAGATCCCTACCTACTTGTCCCTGCTCTTCAGCCCTGCTCTGCAGGTCAAAGCTTCACACATTAGCTCGGTCAATTATGGCATAGCTGGCTTGGGACTATTGACAAGTTCTGAGGGCCCAATATTACCAAATCATTTAGACATTGTCGCGAACACGGACACCCGGTCCTGGCACAGATGTCCGAATGGATTGAGCGAATTCTTTATGTCAATCATATTGAAAATTACATGACTGACAAACAATCATCCAATATGGTGTAATGGTTAGCATCGCTCGCTCTCATCACGTGATGACCCGAGCAGATCTGGGTTCGATTCCCAGTATTGGAACTTGAAATTTTTTGAGAATTACCTTACTGTTAACAAAGAGAAAGGTATCTGAAGTCACAAACTTATGTTGATTCCACGTACTTGATAGCAGTGGTCAGGCCGTGCAGCTATGGTACAGATGAGAGCAAGTGATGCAAACCCCTACACCATATCTGATTCATAACTCCAGCGCTCGTAATTTACAATATGGTGATGGATTACAATGGATAATATTGAAGAGTAACTCCTGCGTCCTGAGGAGCATTTCTTTTACAGGATGTGGTACATTTGAACACTAACAATATACTAGGTCACGTGATGCACAGCTCATCTCGTCGCCTCATCTCGCATTAATAATTGCCTCGTAACTTAGGTAGAGGATTTGTAGGTACCTTCGTACAAATAGTTGTCATCCTGTCAGTGCTATTCCCTTTCGGGTTTCGGAAGGGCGCAACTTGTCAATCACCAGCTGCAACCCCGTCCTTGTACCTGAAGAGTCATCACTACTAGCTTCTAACCTTCGAGCTTCTAGAGCGTGATCAGAGTGTTCATATTTACTTCCATTGAGTCTTCTTTCGTTTGATTTCGTTTGCCATTGTTCGTGGTATCTCCTTTCCATGGAGTACTTTGATTTCGAGGAAGCTGCGGAAGGTCTTATCGAGGAGGATTGCCTGAGAGATTTCCTTGCCTATAATGCAGATCCAGCCATACTCGACAATATCGAAGATCCGGATATCTTCTTTCAGGATTTCTTCAAGGATGGAACAGATCCAGCTGCACCTCCACCTGCCCCTTCGTTTACGGATAATCTACCCAATTCCGGCACGTCCGGTAACGGTCTGGGACCAATGTACAGGCCCGAAAGAGCTTGTGACTACTGTCGAGGACGGGGCCTAGAATGCTTCATTGCAGCCCACGGGATGATGCAAAAGGGCTGTACCAGTTGTATCGCGCTGTTCAGAAACTGCAGTTTGATACAACAAGATGGCGTGCAGCTGGACGGCTTCCCTGGAGTCTTCGAAGAGCCTAGCCTGAACGGAGGCGCTCCTCCTCTTAATATGAAAGCGAAGCAATCTTTCCAAGCACCTTCCCTTGATGAAGGTGAGAGCATCGCCCGCAAAAGTGGTACTCGTTTCTCCAAGCAAGCGGTCAAGGTCTTGAAGGACTGGTTCGCCGAGCACTCAGATCTACCTTACCCAAGCGAACGCCAAAAGTATGAGTTGAAGAAGCAGACAGGTTTAAAACGAACTCAGATCTCCGACTGGCTCGCAAACGCCCGTCGTAGAGGCAGGGTCCGACCCATCCGTGCGGCATCACCTGCCGTTGGCCGCTCCGCAGCCGTCGACATCCCTTACGGAGCTTCTCAGATCGAACATCAATATATTCGAGACATGAGTCCTCTCGAACGGTGGAAGCAATCGCCTCCCGAACATGAGCCCGCTTCCGTCTCCGCTATCGCCAATGCTGTTGCAACTACCCGCTACAATCCTGAAGAGTCATCTCGCTCCGAGAGCCGTGCTCGTTCTCGCCAGAACTCGAGCGACCAATCTAGTTTCTCCGTCTTCAGGGCGCCTTCGATGAGTAGTTTGAACACAGGTCATTCGAGCAACTCAGACATGTCGTTTGCTTCTGCCTTTTCCCATCGTTCTCAAGGCTCTTTTGGGTCTATGGAGAAGAGAGGACGGCGACGCCGTACAATACGGCAAGTCAACAGCAATCGAAAACCTAACGAGGCGCGCGGCGCACGTATCTATCAGTGCACTTTCTGCACCGACGCCTTTCCAGCCAAGTACGACTGGCAACGCCATGAGAAGTCCCTTCACCTAGCCCTTGAGAAGTGGACATGTGCACCCTTTGGTGGTGTGGCAAAAACACCGCAGGGCGGCACCGTTTGCGTGTTTTGTAATACAGCAAACCCCAAACCCGGCCACCTGGAGACCCACAACTACAGCACGTGCCAGGAGAAGACGCTGTCGGAACGAACTTTTTACCGCAAGGATCATCTCCGCCAGCATCTCCGTCTGGTACACGAGTGCAGGTTCGACGACATGATGGAAAAGTGGAAGTCCGCCACTGACGACATCAAGTCCTCCTGCGGCTTCTGCCCGAAACTGTTCGCCACCTGGCAATGCCGCGTCGACCACCTGGCCGCGCACTTCAAAGCGGGAGCCGACATGTCCCACTGGACTGGAGACTGGGGCTTCCAGCCACACGTCGACCGTCTCGTCGAAAACGCCATGCCCCCGTACATGATCGCCCAGGACCGCGCATCGATGTACCCCTTCTCCGCCGACGCGATGACCCCCGGGAGCAGCATCCTCGCCGCCACCTCCGATCCCCAAGACCTTCACATCCGAGACGCCAGCTGCTACCGCCGCCTCGAGCGCTTGCTAACACGGTACGTCAAGGACCTCCTCGAAGCAGGCATCATCCCTAGCGACAAAATGCTCCAAGATCAAGGCCGCCGCATCATCTTCGACGACGACGATCCCTGGAACCAGACCTCGGCCGATAACGCGCAGTGGCTGGACATCTTCAAGCGGGAGAACGGCCTCCTCTCGGAGACGAGGGACTCGAATCCGATTCGCATGCAGGATCTCAATTTACATCCGCCGTATGTTGTGCCGGGAGGGCTGAAGAAGGCGGTCGGAGCGGTACGAAGGCAGGAGGGCAGTGCGGCGGAAGCGAAGCTGTTCTATCCGTTTCCGGTTCCAAGTGCCGGTGACGATTCTGGTGCGGTGGTTCAAGGAGACAGCTCGGTTGGCATTTTGCAGCTTGGGTTCGGCAACATCGATTGTTTGAATCCCGACGGCGAACTTTGCAGTCTTTACGAGTGATCGAGGAAGCTTAGGAGGTGAAAATATTTCTCTTGTGCAGCCGTGAAGAAAATTGGCCAAGCCGGCGGGCACCTTCTAATCAAAAATCCACTTCGGAATCCACGTCGTTGTCAATATCGGTATCCACACAGGCGTATATAGAATTGGGAGAAGCGGAGTTTGCATATTTTGTCTATATGAATTCATTTTGATATGAACATCGAGTTCGACCCGCAGGATATACAACCAAAAGAGATGAGGGTTAATCTCATCTCCCGGATTCGGTCAATGATATCTTCAATGCCAGGAAATCTCAGTTCCATGTATCCAGCGGATGTATTCGTCTAATACCATCCACTCAGCCGTTCAGACTACTTGAAAGTGTCAAACTTTCAGCCTTGTTTCGTTACCTTAGTGGTTTCGGAGCCCTACGGAGGTTTCAGGAACATGCAGAGTTTGCTAGGGCAAACAGTTTGCTACAGATAAAAGTTTTTCCTTTCACCAATTGAAGACCTTCTTATAGGGCCACATTTCCATAGAGTAGCTAGACACTTATGATTATATATTCATTTCACTAGTTACTTCTTCTATGTTTGACAGGTTATGAGCCTGAATGTATATTGATATTTATTTATTTATTAAGTTATTTATTTCTATTCAAAATGATGGAAAAAAAACATCTCATCATTATTGTTATTTCATAAACACTAGAAAGAGCCCTTTAAGAAATAAAGTGAATTCAATGTATAATGAGAAGTTATTCACATTAAACTGTTATAAATTCACAGATAAAACAGTTAAAAATAATTTTCACAATCATTTTAAAGTTGAATCTTTACATTAAAAACAACTTCATTGTCAATTTAGATGTTCTCATCATACAAAATGACTACAATGTCATATGATCTCACATTTTTAAAAGTTACAAAACTTAAGAAGTCAACAGACTATTTATTATGAAGAATGTTGATTAAATACAGTTTGATGAGTGCTGAATTATGAGATTTAATAATAAAGAATGATGTTGAATCTTCATTAAAGTCAGATGTTTCAAGTTAGTCAGTAATGACTAAAAAATTTATATCTGAAATAATGACAATTACAGTGACAGTTTTGATTGATGTCACTTAAGCTGACTAAATTACATAAAACAATAAGATCACAATCATCATTGTTCTTACTGTTAGCTTGAAGATCACTGTCATTATAAATGACATAAAAACAGCAAAAAAGATATAAAATCATCTTGTATATCTTTATTTATCTTACAGATTTAATCTCAAATACATTCTATTCAATAATCTATATATCTGTCAACTCAATCAATACTTCTTTATTGATGCTTATGCTTTAAAGTATAAGACACTTTTAAGAGAAATTGCAGTCTTCAATCTTGTCATTAATAAAATTCTGAAGATCATTATTTTTTTATTGAATTTAGAATTCTTCTATTCTTAATAAGTAATGATGAAATACTTTAAGACTTATAATGTAATTTCATTTCTCAATAACTTGATTGCTGAACTAATTGATGAAGAGTGTCTCAAAGAAAGAAATGAGAAGCTTGTTTTAATGAGTAAAAAGAAGAATTATAAAGATAAGAAGAGAAAGAATAAGAAGAGAAATGCTGATAAAAATAAAAATAAAAATAAAATATATATTCATTATAAGAAAGCAGTTCACTCTGAGAATAATTGCTGAAAGTTACATTTGAAAAAGATGTCTAAAGAGATAAAAAAGAAGCAAGAAACTAAAAAGAAAAAAGAGAAAAAGAAGAAGAAATTTTTAAGTTCTGAAGATAAGCAATATAATGAGAATACAGTGATCTTGACTGCAATAGAGAGCTATAGTCTTGTGATTAATAAAATATTATAAATAATTAACTTCAACACAATATAATATATGTATTGTGATCTCTCTGCATTTAGCTTGATCAAAACATTCAATAATGAACTTTCTATAAAAAGAGTGTCTGAAGTGATACACACTTAAGAGATAGAAACAGTCAATATATAGTTAAAAAATAGTGATGAAAAGACTTAAAATATTATCTTAATAAATGTTTATTTTATATTTAATATAAAGCTCAATCTCTTCTCAATTGAAATGATCAAAACAAAAGAGATATTAGTTAAAATTAAGGACAGCTTACTACATCTAAAGAATAAAGTAAAGAGTATACTTAATTATACAGTATATAAAGACAAGCTATATTATCTTTAAATTTTAATAATGAGAAATTCTATAAACAAGAATAATGTTATGTCAGTTATTAAAGATAACAAGATCTCAAGAACTACTTAATACTGATATCTTGATTATATAGAGAATTTAAGTCTTAATAATGTGTTAAAGAATCTTAGAATAGTAAGACTTAATTTATAAGAATTTACAAAAACATCATTACATTTATGTGATGTCTGCATGAGAGCAAATTAAAAAAAGAAGATCTTAAGAAAATCACAAAACTGAATTATAAAGATGACTGAATTAATTCACATTAATGTTATCAGTTTTGTCACATTAAAAGTATATGATGAGTTCTTATAATATATAGTCTTCATGAATGATCTTATTTGCTGACAATACATTTGTAATATAAAAATAAAAGGTCAGACAAAAGACAAAATTGAACAGTTTTTTAATATGCTTTTTACTTAGATGAATTTATGAATTGTATGAGTATAACTTGATAATGAAAAGAAATTTGAAAGTGAGCTCATCATTAAATGATTATAAAGTTTAGAAATTATCTATGAAACAACAGTTTCTTATGAACTGAAGCAGAACAGAGTGACAGAAAGAAGTAATGAACTTTTGACAGTAAAAGTTAAAATTATAATTCTGAATAATGAAGTCTCTAAAACTTTATAATTAGAGACTGTCAAAACAGCATATTATCTTCTTAATTAATTCTTAATGTCAGCTTTTAAAAACAATAAAGTCTCAATTTAGCTACTGTTTAAATCTTTTAATAAGAATAGATCAGCAGACCTCATTAATTTTAGATATCTTCAATGTTTTGAATGCATAACATACATATATATTTCAAAGAAGATCTAAACAACAGAGATTAAATTTGAATTCTGAAGCAATAAAATTTTTTTTGTTAAATATAAAGAAAGAAATCAATATAAAGTATGACTTTCTGAAAAGAAAAAGATAGACTGAGTAATTAAGACAAGAAATGTGCAGTTTAATGAAGATTCATCAATTTATAATGTTAAAGTTGCAGTCTCAATTTCTAGAGTTATTCAACTTCACATTGTTAATATAAAACAAAAAGATATACAGTTATTTTTCTTATCTTCATCTTAACTCTCATTATTGTTACTGTCTTCAGAGTATGTATCATCATATTTTTTCATATTGATATTGTTAAATCAGTTAAAAGAAATGAAAAAAGAAAAAAAAAATGTTATAAATATTTTCTTTACAATTGACAAATCAGTATTAACTGAGTCTTAACACTTTAAAAGAAAAAGATGACTTTCTATAAAGTTAAAGTTTAAAGTAATCATAATCTATCTGACTATGTTTAATGCAATTATTGATGTCATAAAAAAGAAAAAAGACTTTAAGAGTGAATCTTAAACATTTAAATAGACAATTATAAGTTATGAGTTGAAAGACTGAAAGAAAGCAATGAATAGTAAGTATAACTTGTTAATGACTAACTTTACATGAACTTTAAAGATATTATTATTTAATTGATGAGCTTTAAAAAGCAAATAAATCTATCATTATAAAAGAAAATCTGACAGCTTAATTCTACAGCATAAGACTTGATGAGTAGTCAAAGAATTTAAATAACAATTTAAAATTGATTACAAAGAGATCTTTGCAATGATTGTCAAATCAATGATTTATAAAGTCATCTTTATTATAGTCATATTTTACAATTATAAATTAAAATAAATAAACATCAAAACAGCTTTCTTACACAACAATTTAAAAGAAGAAGTTTATGTAATTTAACTCACTAAATATGAAAAAAAAAAAGACAAGATATGTAAATTAAAGAAAGTTCTATATGAGTTAAAATAGTCATCTTATCTGTAATATAAGATAATACATTACTTTCTTGCTGACCTTGAATACACACAGATTCACACAGACAATAATGTATTTAGAAAGAAAATTTTAATCATTGCTGTTTATGTTGATGATATTCTTTTATGTAAACTCAATAAGAACAAAATTCTAAATCTTAAAATTAAATTAAGTAATTATTTCAAAATGACTGACTGCAAGATATGTAAGCATTACTTAAAAATACTAATTATACAAAACAGAACTTTATGAATGCTTATTCTGTCTTAGAAAATCTATTTTATGAAGATACTTAAAGATTTTAATCTACAGAATATCAAGATAGTCATAACTTCAATGAAATCTAAGACTTATCTTACAAAGACTATCAGAACAGCTAAATTAGAGTTAATAACTCAATATCAGAAGATTATAGAATCTTTTATGTACATTATGACACAAACTTAACTCAACATCACATATATGATGTCAATTCTTAGTCAGTTTGCACATAACTTTAATAATACACATTGAAAGACTCTAAAGTGAGTGTTTCAATATATGTAAGAGACTTTATTTAAATGTTGTTCTTAAGTACAAATTGAGTAATCAACTTAAATTGCTAGAATATTTAAATTCAGACTGAGAGAAAGATCTTAAATTAAGAAGATTTACATCAGAGTATATATTTAAAATGATTAATGAATCAGTATTTTAAAGTTTAAAAAGACAAAGAACAGTTATCTTATTCTTTTATAAAGTGAAGTATATGATCTTAATGAAGACTATAAAGAAAGTAATGTGAATGCAGAGATTACTTAAAGAGCTAAAGTTAAAGAGATTTGAAACAGTTATAATTTAAATGAATAATTAGAGAGCTATAATTTTAATTAAAAACTCTGAATTTCATATCTGTACAAAGTACATTAATATATGTCATTACTTCATAAAAGAAGTCAAATTTCACAGACTTATTCATCTTAATTACATTTTAATAAACAACATAGTTGCTGACAGACTTACAAAGTCACTTTTAACACTGAAATTTATTCATTTTATAAATCTTATAAGTCTCATCAGTCAGTGAAAGATCTTATGATTTAATGATATAACACTTAAGTTTAAAACTTAAGAGATATTCATTCAAATTGAGTCAGAGATATAGCATATCTTTTTTAACTTTATGAATAAAGAAAGTATGTCTTCATTTTCTATCTCATTGTCACTGAAATAAACTGAGAAAATGTGTTAAACTTTCAGTTTTATTTTGTTATCTTAGTGATTTTAAAGCTCTACAGAGATTTCAGGAACATGTGAAGTTTGCTAAAACAAACAGTTTGTTATGAATAAAAGTTTTTTCTTTTGTTGATTGAAGGCCTTCTTATAGGGCCACATTTCCATAGAGTAGCTAGACACTTATGATTACATGTTCATTTCACTAGCCACTTCTTCTATGTTTGACAGAATGCCACTCTCACTAGGCAAGCTCATTTGTCAAAGCACTGGTGTCCTAGTCCTTTCCATTGACTGTGTGTATACATCAACTCGCATATTGACTCCACAGCTGCCCAACATCCATTGCCTACCTCTCAGGACGTGGAGGATCTATCTGGATGACAATACATATCTGCTCAGCTCGGATGGATATCTACACTCCCGTTTCCAATCCAACTGACTTCAAACCCCGGAAATGGACAGTTCCCCAGCGTCGCCTTATCCCCCAGAATCCCCCTCCCCACTAAGGCTCAACACATTCATCTCCTCACGGCACAGTATAGCACGTCATGTCAAATCACGACCCAAGGCACCCCGAGATCTGAAATGGCAAGCAACACTTTATCTAATACCTTCCCAAAACCATTAATCCCTCATGGTGATCAAAGCATCTACATGTGTACTGTATACCCCAACCCACCACCACCGGACGCCAATCTACCTACGCAACGCTACGCTACGCTACCCCTTTCCCACCTCACTCGCTACCCAAGCAATATCATCAATTCGCATTCTCATGAAGCCATTAAAAACTAATCGACTCTCACTCAAACTCCCCAACATTATCATAACTTACCCAGCCGTATCTCCCGACTGAAGATCTTGACCTCCGGCAGATCGGAGAAGAAATACCCATCGATCGTCTCGATCTTCAGCCCGTTGGCCAGGAACCCTTCGTCTTCGTCGTCGGCCTCCTCGGCGTCTTCGCTGCCGCCAGCCACGACATCGCCGGTACCGTTGTCCTTGTCGGCCGTGGACTCCTCTCCGGACACGGGGCCAGCACCACCGGTACTAGCTGCGCCCGTGGCCGTGCCCGTGGCCGTGGCGATAACGGCGTCACCAGTTCCGCCGACCTTCTGCTTCGAGTTCGTCTTCTTATCCGTTGCGGGGATGGTGGTGAAATCCTTGACGTTACGCGCCAGCTGGGAGACGGAGTCCTTGAGGGCGAGGTATTCGAGGGGCAGGTTGGGATGCTGCGCGACGTTGTCGACGATGAAGCGGCGGAGCTCGCGGAAGACCCAGATGCAGGTGTCGTCGGAACGGAAGTGGAGGATGTGCAGGGCGTAGAGGCTCTTGAGGCCGGAGAAGTTCTGCATGAAGAGGTGCTACGTATGGTGTCAGTTTTCTTCGGATCAGTGTCTCGAGGGGGGGGTTCGTTTTCTTTTCTTGGTGCCGGTTCGAGGCGGGGTGGGGAGAGGATTTCAGGGTGCAGGGGTGGTGCTTACAGAGTTCCGCGAGTCCAAGCTGATGGCGAGTTCGGTCAAGTTGTGGCCTTTTGTCGTTATCAGCCTCGTCGTCTTCCCGTTGAGGTCCCAGGTGTGGCCGTTTTCGTTCTCGTTCTTGATCATAAGCTTCTTGAGGGTTCGAATGTGCTTGGTGAGCGCCTGTTGACGGATGTCTTCGATCCCGACCACAGTGTTGGGCGCCAGAGACTCCACTTTGCTTTTGCTACTGCGTTCTAATATGTAGAGCTCCGTTAGACTCGAAAGACTATTTACACATGACAGGAACGATGGCGTGACATTGTCTGTTTGAATACACCGGAGTTGTAATGGGGTCTCGACATGTTTCTTGGCCATAACCGACCAGAAGCCGCCTTGGGGTCCGACATTGAGCAGGGTGATACTCTTCAGCATTGTCAGATCAATGGCTCTCGACAGCACTGAAGGCTTGATTGGGATCAGGTATAGAGTAAAATTTTCCAATGGAAGACCATGCACGGAGCGTACATAGTCCTGCATTGCCTGGTGTGGTGAGAGTTGAACCGTATCGGCGGCCTGCCCGTCAGCGACAGACATTGCGGGTCTTACTGCGGAGTCCGGTCTGTCATCAGCCGTCTTCTGTGGCACATGCTCGCTCACGGTCGTCCCGTTTGTCAACAGTGCTGACGTCGGACCTTTCAGCGTCTCCTCAGTTTTTGAGAAATCGTTAGCCTTCGCCTCGGTTCCAAGACCCGATGAATCATCGGTCTCCTGGTCATCACCTTCGTCAAGAGTGTTTATGTCAGGGTGCTCGATGTCAATATCATCTGTGACATCAGCCTCCGTCTGTGAGCGTTTACCTGCCTTGACTGCGTCGGCGGGTGTGTCGAAGAGTCCCGGGCCATCAGATTCATCTTCGTCTTCGTCGTCGACTCTCGCACCTATGGCCGGTTCTGTCGCGTCGACAAGCTTTGCCTTGCCCTTGGACGTTGCATGAGTGGCTACTTTGGAGTTTTCTGCCTTGAATGGACCTGTCCAAGTCGGCACTTTCTTTTCTGAATTTTTACCAAAATGGTTGGGCTGCTTAGCGATCTTTGGCGGCATATCCGAGGGCTTGACAAATAACGGCATCGGAGGTTTGGAGTGTTTTGCCTTGTGCTCGTTCTCTGCGACGAGATTGTCGTTGGATAATGGATCCAAGAATGAATCGAAGTCGAAGTTGATCAACACGTCTGCTGACTCACTACTAGATGCTACCGCTCCAGGTGGAGGTCCCATAGCGCTCAGCTTGTTCGAAATCGGCACAGTTTTTTTCGTGGAAAGTTTCTTCCCACCATGCGCCAGACTCTTGCCAGGCTTCTTTGACGAGCTACTCTCTGCCTTGTCAGTTGCATTAAGGTACTTCTCAGCCGCTTTCTCAACCATGTCAAGTGCTTTCTGTGGTTTGAATGTACTCCCATTCTGCGACGAGGTTGCAATGATAAGCTTGGACATTACGGTCTTGAGGTCTTTCAGAAACACCCTTTGCGCGTCCTCTTTGGGCTTCACCGCAACAGTTTCCGTTTCCTTGTCCATCTTCTGGGCTTCAGCACTCAAATTTTCTAGACCAAAGATTCGAGCTAGAAGACTTTCTTGAGCAAGGCGCTCTTTGCGGATATCGGCTTCGCTCGACTGAGGTAGAGAACCCAGATTTGCTGCAGCAGGTGGTGGCGGCAAAGGGGGAGGCGCCGCCCAGGGATTTTCATTCTCGTCAAGGTCTGGATCTGTTTCGTCATCGGACTCTTGTGGTGCGCCAGGCTTCCGGGCCCTCAGAGCCATAGCCTCCGATATCGAGAGTTCTAAACTTTTCAACGTGCAAGCCGATGAGAGAAGGCACTGAGCGAGTTCAGGTACGTGATCTAGCGTGTCCATATCAAGCACTGCCAAACTGCTCAGCACCTTGAACCCTGAAAAGGTTGAAGAGCCGTTGGATGGTCTTGTGGGCTGCGGTGGTCTCGGGACCTTGACTGTGAATACCCATGGTATACTGGGGGGATTTGGCGCAGACATAGAGTTGGTTATTATAGGCATGGGTGGGGGCGGGGGCGGAGGCTCAAGACGTGTGGATGAGCATGCCTTTAGGCGGATCCGGAGGTGTTGTAGACCCCTAATGTCATGAAGGGCTTTAAACACAGATCGACTCAGTTCAGTTCGAAGGTTCCACCTACACGTAGTTTCCGTCAGTCATGAATAGCCACAAACTTCTAAAACACTAGGTGACCCACTGAAATGTCTCCAAGGCTCTTGCTTTCTTCAACGTCAATAGTAGCAACGTGTTTAGCAACCGGCCGCTAACGAAGTGATCTCCGGGAGGCCTCCATGTGCGCTCGTCCGTGCCCCGTGCACCCAGCTGTAGTTCCTTGATGTACTTCGCATAATCATGGCCGCTTGCTACCAGCGTCTCCAGACCGCTCGTTGCTCTTGAGGTCTGGGAATTATAGTCCAAGTCGCCCGTGTCCACAAGATCGAACTCGAGGACGCGATATAGCTGAGCGCTTGCAAGGTCGTGGAAATGCTTTGACACAAGGGCGAGTGCTAGAAGGTCGTTCGTTGCGGACTACCATACAATGAGCATAACCTCTTCCATTTGACCGGCATACTAACATGCTTGAAGATACCCTCTTGCGTCTCAATTGGTAGGTCCTCGATACCACGCTTGAGCTCCATTCCGGCGTCGGCGGCCTCGACAACTCGCTATCCTAAATATTTCGGAGCGTTGAGGCCCGGGACTGCTTCATCGGCGAACAAGGACCAAGGAGGAATGCGCAGACGCTTTTGAAGGTAGCCGGTAGTGATTACTACACTCTGGCAAAGCTACAGCCCTGTCACCTCACAAACTTGCACTCCCGAGCCACGTAGTACCGCTGTAAGCTTCACAAGGTAAAGAATGCTGTGCATGAGCGTGCAAAGACAGCGGAGCTTTTGCGGACGAGCGCAGCTTTCGAAGCCAATCTTCTGTTCGACGGCGGCAGTAAAGTGAATTGTGAAACGACCATCTAATATTCAAAATGGCGAGTTATGACCTGTACAGCTGTGCATTAGGCTCTAGATCGTAAGTCGTAAGGCATTCAGCTCCGAACGATGGGACTTTCGGACTTTCACATGTATAGAGTGCCTATTCGTGGTTTGTATAGGTAGGTACTAGAGGCTGAGGTTCAAGGAGCTTGGGCCAACAGTACAGCTATTCTTAGAATGTTGGCTCCAAGGGGCACATAGCAAGAATTTGTAGAAAATAAACAGTAAAATCTGTCTAAATTTTCTTCTTTCTAATCATCATTCACAAAATCAATCTCACTGTCTTCCTCAACATCACTGTCATCATCATCACTATGATAAAATGAAAAATTCTTACAAAGACTTCTTCTGTAAAGAAGAAGTCTTTTGTAACATAAAAATCAATACTTATATCAGTATTTACATCAATCTATTCACTGAATTTTAATAACAATCTTATTGAGATTCTCAATCTCAATGTTGCTGTCAATAAAGATTCAATATCATTCATACAATATACTGTGTCTCATACAATATATCTGAACAGAAAATTGATGAATGAAAATTTGAATGTCTTTAAATTAAATGAGAAAGAAAAGAGCTTTATGTAAAGAATTTAAGATCTTAAGCAGTTAGCAGTGATCAAGAAATATTATAATGAGAGAGAATATTTTTATTATAAATATTAAATAAAAATAAAAATTAACTGTTTAGCTGTAAAGAAGAATGCTGTGATCACTGTGATTCTTAAAGACATAAATAATTAACAAAAAATGAAAAATCTTGTTAAATTGTGAGACAGTAATAAGAGAAAAGAAATAATAGTCATTATAAGAGCTGACTAAAATAGAAAGACAGCAGAGAATATTACTACAGTAAGTGAGAAGTCAGCAAAGAAAGAAGTTGTAAAAAAGAAAAATAAATTTAAATATTAAATATAAATTTATCTTTTTTCTTCATTAATTTTTAATGTCTTTGCTAATAAATATCAGAGAACAGCTACTATGATATATAAAAAGAATGCAGATCAATGTGTAAAGACTTTAAAGAACATTAATTATACATTAAATGTTATTGTTATTTATTATTAATATAATAATAAAATATATTTTAATTATAATTATTACTGTCTTCTCTGCAACAACATTCATAAAATTCTTAACTCTGCAGTTATTTAAATGTAAATAAAGACTGTTAATAAGAATGAAATAACAATTTATACATCACTCATCAGCATAAAGATCATGTCAGCTAATCAGTTAAAGAAGAGAATTTTATTATTAATTATATTATTTTTTTTCTTTCTTATATTGTCAATATTTACAATATCTTCATCATCTCATCTCATTCAAATTTACACTTTCTCATCAGTGTCAGTGTCAACATCAAAAATTTTTACTTTTACAGTTTTTTTCAATGATGTTGAGACTATACTAAAACTATTAACTTCATTAATTACAGCACTACAGCATTCTTCTTTTTCTTTACAGTTTTCACAGTCTTCACAGTCTTCACATTACATTTTATACATCTCAGCTTAATATTTTTCTTCTTTATTTTCTTCTTAACTGCTTTCTTTGCAGTTCATATCTTCACTGTCTTCTTTATTATTTTCATTATTTTCATTATCTTCATCATCTTCACTGTCTTCATCATCTTCATTACAGACTTTACAGTCTTCATAAAAAATACATTTCATTACATCTTTGTCAATACTATCTACAGTATTACTTATTAACAGTTTACTTAACTTAAGCACTGATTCTAAAACATAGCTGCAGAACTTCTTTGCTTAATTTAAGTAAAAACATTTTACTTTAAAGATATGATTAATGAATTATTGTGATATTCTTTTAAAAAAGATATACAATTTACAGAGTATACAGCTAATCATTAAGCAGATATAAAGAGAGCTAAGTATTTCAGTCAATTTTAAATGATGATTAAAGAAAGTTTTACACTTATATTAGAAGAAAAGAAGATATGTAACAATTATAGAGATTTATTTTACAGAGATTTATGATTTTAAGAAGAAATAGAAAGCATTGTAAGTGTTAAAGACAATGAGAAATAATAATTAATTCATTATAATAATATATTTATGTATAATTAATAAAGCTGTTTTGAAAATGTCTTTCTGAATTGTCTTTTATCTTATACTTCTGTACAGTTATATAAATAAATGCTGAAAATTTATTCTTAAATCTCTTCATTAATGTCTTATGTCTCTGCATTCATATCTTTAATTCACTAAACAACTTCTCAATAAAGTTGTAGTCTGACAAATAGAAAGAAAGAAATGCAAGAATGATGCTGATCTTATAATATATAATTGTAAGCTTCTGTTACTGAGATTAGCAATAGTAATAGCAAGAAGATTTATATTAGTATGAAGATTTATCTCTGAATGATGTATTTCACAATTATTTATGCATAGAACACTGTATAACTCTAAAAATTGCTTATATAAAGATAAGATTTTCTTTTAAATAAAAGTATTAAATATTTTTTTGTTTATCTCTTTCTTATAGATCTTTCAAGCAATATAGTCATCAATTATATATGCTGAAAGAATGTTGTAATGCTTTTCTTTTTAAAAGAATTTTTTTGTGACTACTTATTTCTTTATAACAGCTCAGTTAAACTTTCTGTCTGCAATATGAAAATTAACAGTACTTTTGTTAATAAAGATTAGCTGATTAGTATGTTAGCTATTTAACTACATCATTTAATTATTATAAATTTTTTAAGAGTGTTCAATGACTTATTTTTAACACTAAAAATTACTTTCTTAATAACAGTAACAATAATAAGAAAATATTTATCTGCTTTCTTAATTAGTTAGCTTATTTAATGATGAGACTGACAGTATTAATGTTTATTTAAATCTCATATTTATATTAAATATATCTCTACATCTCATTCAAATATGCTGTGAATTGATTTTTGAGAAAATTAAGTACTTTTTACATTAATTATTAATAAATCAGATCTCTCTCTCTAAATTGAGATCTATCTCTGTTATAGTAACTGTAAGTAGTCTTGATATTCTTAATTTAAATAATTTAAATACAATAATTAATTCTTAATTTTATAGATTTCTTCACATTCTCTTAATATACTTTCAATTATATTCTGCGATCTTCACTATAGTCTTAAGTGACATTTCATACTTCAGATTCATTTATATATTATTTTTAATGTTGTGATTAAGATTATAAGAATGTTTTATAGTGACAGTGATGATGATGATGTTGAAAAAGACAGTGAGATTGATTTTGTGAATGATGATTAGAAGAAAGAGAATTTAGACAGATTTTACTGTTTATTTTCTACAAATTCTTGCTATGTGTCTCTTGGAGCCAACATTCTAAGAATAGCTGTAATTGACATTTACTTTGAACCTTAACTCGTGCTATACAGCATCAGGTTCTTTAGGAGAGTTCACATTTATTGCCTTGGCCTGATCGCTATAGGATCTTAACTTCAGGTGCCCATCAACCTCCATATCAGCTTTGCAATTAGACTATAGTGTGTCGCCCTAAACATTCTATAAAAGCCCGGTGCAGAATTCTTTACTATTCAAACAGCCGGACTCCTTTAAGAATCCCATCAAATCGTACAAGCCCTAATTACTCCAGGTTTGACCCCCTCAGATGCTGAAAACGACGGCTTATGATCAGAGCGATCAGATATCCATTAGTCCAATTCCATCCCTCTGCCATACCTCTTGGTGCTACCCATCGCGACCTGGTTGGTTTAATCCCCCACCGTCGCCTCTGGTTGATCTCCACCATCACCTCCCGGTTGATCCCCACCGATACCCCCCGGTTGGTGATCCCCGCCGTCACCCCCGGGGTGGTGGTTTCCTTCCCCATCCTGCTTGTCAAGAGCATCTGCCGCTTTCTGCACAATAGCGCATAGACTCTCCACCACCGGATTGTCCGTCCGCTCGTAGAAAAGAAGATCCGTTCCATCCTCCCAATCTTCATGGATGATTCTCTGGTCCTTGTTTTCGGGGTCGGAAGCTTTAGGCTCGATGCCTCCTATGATGATCCCACCCTCATGCTGCCCATCATACAATCGAAGGAGCTTGCGTTTGTCGCCGACCGCGGAGTCATTCCAGTATGTCCGGTAGTGATTGTTATATAAGTAGATTCCGCCAAGCCAGCGGTAAGTCGCGTGGCGCACGGTGCCATCGGGATCCTCGTAATCGAAGGAAACTTCATCCGATGCGTAGCCCGGCATGTGCCTGTATTCAACATGGGGTTCGACCACGAGTCTCGGAGGCAGATCGCCAACGATCAGACGGCGTCTGAATCGGGTGCCTATGGCCTTACATTTGCCGCAATCTCTCAGTGGGGTGTAGCCAAAGTAGTTTCTTAGCAAGTGTTCGAACGATGGTGGCGGTGTTTGCTTGTGTTCGTTGTTTTTGATCTCGATAGCCACACTGCTCTCGGGAACATCTTCTTTAGGAGGCTCCGTCCGGGTTCCGCATGACTTACACACGTTGAGAAATCTTTTCGTCAAGAACGTAAATTGATGGCAGTTCATGGTACTGAGCTCCCAGACGGTGACCGCCGGCATGAACATGCCTTTCTTCAATGCAGGCGCCGTATTTCGTTGTGAGCGAGTTGAGTTTATGGCACGGATGTACATGTCGAAAAATACATCCCGGAGATCGATGCTCTCCTCCGATGAGATGCTCTTCCAATCTGAGTTGATAGCGTCTAAAAATGCTTCTTGTAAGGGTGTCAGTGAGGTCGTCCAAGATGTGCGCGTTTCGGTACCCTTATCTGCCGTCGTTAACCCTGCGTTGAGAAACATGCCCGCCACGATACAAGTATCGACCGCGCAAGAATTGTTTCTCCAGACTGGCCCTCTCCCACGAAAGGGATAGGTGTCGTTGCTATCAGCAAAACGGTACTTTGCGGGTGACCCTGAGGATACCATCTTTACGAAGGAAACTTCGGGGCCATCACCAATGGGATGAGCAATTTGAAGGGCGGTCATGAACGCCTGAGCGTCGGACACCGTGAGCCCTCCGTCTGAAGGTGCCGTGTATGTAGGATCGTCTGCTTCTGGATCAATGCTGAGCCCATGATTATATGGCGGGGTAAGCTCCGGATCTTTCTGTTCGAGAGATTTGAGCACCCGACGGAGGATTTCCTGAATATCCGTGGAATTCGGCTCTGCAGGTCTAGACCTCGGCTTTTCTATCCTCTTCACAGGAAGTTCTATCTGTTGTGTCAGTGGAGGAGGTTGGCCTGCTGGAAGAGCTTGTAGCGGCGGCAGAGCTGGGCCCACCCCAGGAGCCTGGCCTGGTGGGGGAACTTGTGGCGGCGCCGGAGGAGCTTGCTTTAGTGGACGCAGGCGTGATGGACGGGCTCGTGGCGGCGGCAGAGCTGGGTCCACCCCAGGAGCCTGGCCTGATGGGGGGGCTGGTGGCGGGACTGGAGGAGCCTGACCTGGGAGAGGAACTTGTGATGGCGCTGGAGGAGCTTGACTTGCTGGAGGAAGTTGTGGCGGCACCGGAGGAGGCTGGCCTTGTGGATGCAGGCGTGATGAACGGGCTCGTGGCGGCGGATGAGCTGGGGGCACTCGAGGAGGTCGTGAAGGCGCAAATCCAAAGGCTCTGTAGATTCGGTGCCCAGTTGGCCGGGGATTCAGGCCCTCGATGTGTTCCTTGAACGCATCGAGAAGCTTTACCTTGTTCAGGTGACTTAGTCCCCGGACAAGACCAAATTCATTGACTATTTCGATGAGCCTTGCGCGAGTAGTGGCTCCAAGATAATCTGCGTAGGGTCTCCCGGCAATTGTCTGCGGCATTGATGCAGCCATGCCCAACAATGCTCGTATACATCAACTCTTTCGAGTGATGCTTCAAGATTGCAAGGTACTTAGCAAGCTGGCCCTGCCGAGCTAATTGTTTCTGTGACTGCTGACTGACCACTAGTGTATAAGGAGGTATGAAAATTTCAGAGAAGCAGTCTCTGAACAGAATAAAGCATGTTAGATTGCTCCTCGTACAACTACTTATAAGATACATTGTAATACCACGCATGGGTAGACAACGAAGAGTGGCTACCACGACACAAACCTCGAGCGTTTGCGCTGGTCGAGCCAACATAGCCATTGATGGCAAGAACAGATGAGTTTGTAAGCAGAAAGGGAACGCTGCTTGCAGAGGATACAAAGAGAACACTAGAACGAGGAATTCGTTGCTATAAGACATGAATGGAGTTGCTTGACAGGGAGGACCGGATGCGGTTTTCAGTATCGACGTCCCATATCCGGCGAGCCGTCCCACAACGATGGCGCACATCGTAAGTAGCTATTAGATTTACCGTACGCAAGTCGAATGCGGGTTGTCGCGGGATTCAGATATGGTCTTGGGAAGATCTATCGGTAAGATGTCCTTGACCTTCGTGCTGTACCTAGGGCTAAGAGCGTTGTTGCTCCGTCCATGATCTGCGCGGGTTGAGGTATCTTAGCTTAACCGCTTAAAGTTAGCCTGGATCGAGTGTACCAAGGACAAAGTACCTTAGCGCGGACCGAAAGTCGCGTCTTTCGCTGGAATACTCGCATTTGTACCTGGCGCGACTTATCCCACGAACAACCTTTCACTCTCGATGCTCTCTTCCAATTCGGCATTGACTGTTGTGAAAGCTTCTCATGAGGAGAGATAGGCAGAGGCTTTGCTCAGTGCGGCTTTTGTTCGCGTATGCCCCCTCGCAGTGCCCTCTCAAATCCGACGCCCTCACCGGTGCATGATCTTCATGTATCATGTACCTTCCACGGAGTCTGATCTCTCACCTCTACCTTCACCTCCTACGGACCCACCATCCCCTTTCTCCGCCGGTATTGTTGCTCGTCGCCTTAGATCCGGACGCTCTCTGCGCATGCCGGATTCTCACAACGCTGCTCAAACGCGATTACATTCCTCACAAGATCCAGCCGGTGTCCGGCTATGGCGACCTCGCGCGCGCAGGCGAAGAGCTGGTCCAGCCAATGCGTACGACCGATGGCGGCAATGGAGGGGTAGTGGTCTGCTTGGGAGTAGGTGGTCTTGTGGATCTGAGTACCGTGCTAGGGTTGCACCTGGATGAGGACGGGTCACAGGGCCATGGCGGTGTGGAAGTATGGGTTATAGATGCACGACGGCCGTGGAATCTGGGCAATGTTTTTGGTGGGCAATCGGCGCCACAAGCGCTCAGAGAGGTGGACGGCAACGTGCAGAACCGAGAGAAGGGTGTCGATCGAGGGAAAATACAGCGGTCTTATAAGCCTGGACAGGGTGGGATTATCGTCTTTGATGATGGAGATGTAGAAGAGGAGTTGAATGTGGAACGAGAAGCATACTGTACACTTGCGGAGATGCCTGACGTGGATGATGATGGACTCGATAGCGAAGGATCCGAGAGTGACAACAGTTCTGCTGCTGCAGTGGACCACGCTCGGGTGTCAAAGAAGCGGAAGTCCACGTCTGATCGGGAAGATAGGTCTGACGAGAGCGATGATGAAGACGGAAGGCCTCGGCAGAGACGGAGAAGCAGCTCCGTAAGTTTTGAGGCGTCGTAAGGTTGTAGCAATAACTGACCCTGGCTCAAGGATGCTTCAAGATCGTCATCGCCTTCACCATCCCCATCGAAACCAGTTCGCCATGGACTCGTCTCTACATCCAACCAAAAGCACTCTGCGAACAATGCTACTGATTCTGACCAATCACCCACACGAAACTCTCTTCCTCTATCACCTCGACGACTTCCAAAGCCTCCATCTGCTCGAACGCTCCGAAGGCGCCTGCTACGCCTGCGCCGCAAACACGAGGTAGTTCTTCGCACCTACTACTCTTTGGGTGCCTCTTACTCTGAACCGATCTCATCACTTCTCTATTCTCTTGCCTCCGAACTCGGACGCGAAGACAACGACCTCCTCTGGTACGCCATCGTCGGTGTGAGCTCTCTCGAACTGTACGGCCGGACGATGACCGGCGTTAGCATTGTCTCCTTCTCCGATTCCGAAACGACTTCGTGCTGGCGTGGTGAAAGAGGGGAACGGGTCCAGCAAGTCCTAAGGGACGAGGTAAGGCGAATTAATCCGCCCGAGCTCAGTGACGCAGGACGAGACTTCTACCGGACGGATGTTTCAGGCGTCATACCCACAACCGCGCGCTCACCCACTGACACCTCCATCCGGCTCTCGCCCGAGCCTCGCTTCCTCCTCATCCGACATTGGTCCTTGTACGACAGCATGTTGCACTCACCTTACCTCTCCGCGAAACTCCACATCTGGAGCGACGTCGGGAGGAAACGTCTCCACAAATTCCTCGCAAAGATGGGCATTAGCCTCAGCCAGTGCAAGCAGAGCTACACGCACATGGACATGGATCTCAAGCGTCGATTGCGTGAGCTGTTGCTCAAATACGCACCGCTCTATGGTCTCGATGGACTAGTTCCGCCGGCAACCAGCGTGAACCCTATGCGTCAAGGCTGGGGCTTCGTGCGAAGCTGGGGCTGGAAAGCCTGCCTTAGCGCAACGGATGTCGGCGTCGTCGTCGGAGCCATACTCGAAGTCGGCAAAGCAGGCGTTCACGCTTCCGAGAACGGAGGCTTCGATCGAAACAGATCGGAGAAACGAGAATTGGTAGATGAAGAGGGCCATAAGGAGGGCGAAGAGTGGATCGGTCGCTTTTGGGAGGCATACGACGCACTGGAAAAGTAAAACCCCTTTACCCGCCAAAAGAACGACCCAAAACCACACGGTGAACTAACAGGGCCTACACACAGCGTCGAAGCCCTAAAACTCGCCCTTCCCACGGCCATGCACCTCCATCGCGCCATCCTCCGCACCGGTACCTCCCTGATCGAGAAGCGGCAGATCCGCCATCTCCGTGCCTTCCGCATGGCAATCGTCAAAGAAGGCCCGGACGTGCAGCTTTTCACACACCCGGCGGCCCTGACCAAGCTCGCGCTCTGGGTCGGTGAAGCGATCGCGGAACAGGAACGGGAAAAGCGCGGTTCGTCGGGCAAGAAAGGCACGCCGCTTGTCCTGGCGGGGTTGAATGAGGCGCGGGGCGTGTATGTTGTCGTTGGGACGGGAGGCGGTGGGGGGCTGTTGGACATCGCGGAACGACAGGAACGGAAGGCGAAGAGGGAGGCGAAGCAAAAGAATAGGGAGGCGAAGAAGGCGGAGAGGGAGAAGAAGAGAAGGGAAAGGGAGGAGAGACAGAATTCCGACGGAGATGAGAACGATGACGTCGAGGAGAAAGACGACGACACTGAAGATGCGGAGGACAATTCTAGCGACGACAGCGACAGCGACAACGACGGCGTCACGGAAGCAAAAGGCCATGGCCGCAATCGCTTCGGCAACGCGTTCCAGGAGGTCGTGGACGAGACTAATGCTCGGGTCCGCATCGATAGCTTCGAGCACTGTGTCGTTGAGGTCAAGAAGGACGACTTGAGCGGCTTTTTGGAGTCTTTGAGTATGAAGGTCGTGGTTGGGTAGTAGGGATGGCTAAGCTTTGACGAGTTTCATTGTTTGTTTGTTGCATTGTTGAGAAAGGGCGTTGTGAGGGCATGTGTGCAGGCGTGCTGTGGGGTTGGGATAAGGCATATACATACATCCGTGTCAGGGGATTTGTTGTTTTTAGCTGAAAGCTTGGGGTATGGGAAGATCATAGTTTTGTACAAAGCTCTGTATCCAATACGACTCTTGACATCCATCTTCATGCCATGATGGGCCAGATTTGAGATGGAAGGAGTATTCTTTCCTGAGACGTCGAAGAGCTCACGCATGCTAGATTTGAGTAAGGTACATGTCCGGGACGTACGCAAGAACTTTGACATCGGACATATCAAAATCTCATGATGTTGCCCTTGACTCCAAGAGCAACGATGTCCAAGTACCTAGCTCAAATCATTCCACATGTAAGGCAGGAGCCCATGGGACGAAATTACCTTAAACGTGCCGAGCCCTGTTCGCTTAGCCCTGGTCCCTGCATATCTACAACTACAGTACTTCCCGCGCTGATCTCCTCCATCACCAACTACCGCACTACCTACTGATCTCTATGGACCAGCAGACCCCACACCGCTAATTATAATGAAGTCCACGATATTGTTTTCCACCTTTCTGTTCCTCCTGTCTCCCCTCCTCATCCTCTCCTCCCACACCAGCAACTGGGCCGTCCTCGTCTCTACATCCCGCTTCTGGTTCAACTACCGACACCTCGCCAATGTCCTCTCGCTCTACCGCACCGTCAAACGGCTCGGGATCCCCGACTCGCAGATCATCCTGATGCTACCCGACGACATGGCGTGCAACCCGCGCAACGCGTTCCCCGGCACCGTCTACAACAACGCGGACCGGGCGCTGGACCTATACGGCGACAACATCGAGGTCGATTACCGCGGGTACGAAGTGACGGTGGAGAATTTCATCCGGCTGCTGACGGACCGGTTGGGTGAGGACGTGCCGCGGAGCAAGAGGCTGGGCAGCGACGAGCGCAGCAATGTGCTCGTGTACATGACGGGACATGGCGGGAACGAATTCCTGAAGTTTCAGGATAGCGAGGAGATTGGGGCGTGGGACTTGGCGGATGCGTTTGAGCAGATGTGGGAGAAGAAGAGGTAGGGTGGGCTCTTTCGCGTGCCCCATGGTTCATGATTGGAAATATCTGGGGCTTATACCGATGACTGATTCAGGTACAATGAAATGCTCTTCATGATCGACACCTGCCAGGCCAACACCATGTATTCGCGCTTCTACTCCCCCAACATCATCGCCACCGGCTCCTCCGAGATCGATCAATCCTCCTACTCCCACCACGCCGACAACGACGTCGGCGTCGCCGTCATCGACCGCTACACCTACTACAACCTTGACTTCCTCGAGACGCAAGTGCGAGAACCGAGCTCGAAGAAAACGCTTGCGGACCTGTTCGATAGCTACGACGAATCGAAGATCCACAGCCACCCAGGTGTGAGGTGGGATCTATTCCCGGGAGGTGAGGAGGAAGGGAGGAAGAGGCTGGTGATGGACTTCTTCGGGAACGTGCAGAATGTGGAGGTCGGAGATGAGGCCGGGAACGAGACGGAGTGGAAGGAAGATCTGATACAGCTGGGCAAGATGATTGCTGCGACCCGCAAGACGACCAACGATACCATTGACGACAAGCAAGCCGTGCTGCTTGCGCAGAGCGTGGATTCACATAGCACCGCTTCACATCGGAAGGGAAAGCCGGGCGCAGTCAAAGTCCAAGCTGAAGCAGGATGGGGGTCTAGGATTCTAGGGGCTTGGGCACTAGGAGGTTGTGCGTTGTTGTGGCTTGCAGGGTCGTGGATAGAGTCGTTTCAATAGCACTGGGACTCAGTCCAACTTGCTCTGGCCAGCATTTGGAGGCGTTGCATTCCTGGCGTCGGTTCTGCTACGAAATTCTTGTTGGCCACTTTACCTAGGAGAACCTGCACAGTTTTTGTGGCGAATTGTGTGTGTGCCATACGTTCGATCTATCGCAGTTGAGACAGCTTCCTACAATGCTTTGATCGTTCTAGATGTCCCTTGTTGTTGTATCGTGATACTCATCATCTTAGAAAATAACGAAGCCCAGAGATAGCTCTTACTAACTCATTCCTGCCTAACTTACGGTAACTTAGCTCGAGCCTCTTGACTCGATAGGTTCTAGCGTGGATCTGGTGGCGGGGCAATCCCACGGTTCAACTCAGCCCTATCGTCACAAACGTGGGTGGTCTTGAACATCAACTCATCGTCCTTTGCACACCTTTTCCGCGAATTCTCACGACACACGAAGACATTCGTCATCTCCTCAAGCATCATGCCCAAGAAAGTAGGCGCCGAAAACACCAAGAAAGCCGCCGGAAATGCCAAGGCAGGTTCCCCCCACCACAACCCTCTTGGCGCCCAAATAATCTAACCCACAACACCTCAGAAAGCAGAAGTAGCGGCGCAGAAAGCGTCGGCGGAAAACGCCAAGAAAGCCGTCGTGGAGGACCGCGAATGGGACAAGGGCGCGAAGTCGACGGCCAAGAAGTCCGTCTCCCATCCTCCTCGCCCTCTCCCTCCTCAGCACCCTAACGCCACCCGCATCCTGGCCCACCCCTTTCCCCCCACCCGCCCTTCAAGTCAGGTTACTTACTAACCCAAAAACCCCTCCAACAGAGAAGAAGCCGGGGCCAAAAAGGCCGAAGTCGCCCGCAAAAAAGCCGAAAAAGACGCCCTCCTCGCGGCCGAAGAATCCTCGTCCCGCGCCACCCCCAAAGGCGCTAACGCCAAAACCGCCACGAAAAAACCGCGCGGCCTCGACCTCTCCGCCCTCGACTCCCCCTCCCCCTCCTCCACCACCACCACTCAACCCTCCCGCGCGGCGCTCAACGCAACCGGCATCGACAACGCCCTCGACGCACTCTCCCTCACAGCCAGCAGCGGCGCGGCGGCCGCCGAGCAGCTGGACCGGCACCCGGAGCGGCGCTTTAAGGCGGCGTACGCGGCGTTCGAGGCGCGGCGCCTGCCGGAGCTGGAGACGGAGATGAAGGGGCTGAGGCGGCAGCAGCGGGTGGAGGTGGTGCGGAAGGAGTTTGAGCGCAGTGCGGAGAATCCGTTTAATCAGGTTAGTGCGCGGTTTGATAGTTCGCGGGAGGAGGTTAGGGAGATTAGGGCGGCGGAGAGGGAGAGGGTTGAGGCGAGGTTGGTGGGGAAGTGAGTGAGGGGTTGGGGGTTGCAGGCTTGTCGGGCAGGAAAGGGGAGTGGGGGAGAGGGGGGTGAAGGTTTGCGGCTAGGCGCCTCTCCGAAGTGCTCGGGTTGGGCTGCTGGGGCCGTCGTCTCGTTAAATGGTAGCGTTTGCGAGCTTAGGGCTTAGAGTATAGGGCAGGGGGTCACGTTTTAGGCGGTACAACAGAGTGTCCCGCTAGATTCCTGACACGTATTGCTGACCTTCTGCATTACGAGTACACACCTATCATCCGGTCTCAGAAGAATTAGAAAGGGTACCTTTACAGTTCGCACCACATCCGACGTTCCTTCTGTAGTTTGATCGTATTGATATGCTCCATTACAGGTCATTGTGTAGTACTCGTCGATGACTGTGGCATTGCTCCAGATGAAGTCTCATGCTTTCTTCACGGACAAGAATCCTTCCTTTTTTCCAGCCTAGGCGCGAGGCCTCTTGTCCAGTGTAGCAGGAACTCTTCCTCATCCTCGTCTGCCGTTACGACATGTCTATGCTGAACACCAGCTAGTCTCATCTGCTTCCGGCCCATAGTCCTCATAAGATGTCCCTCTCTTTCATCCTGTTCCTCGTCAGACGCACATGGAGTGCATGGTCCCGTTCGTCGTTGGTGTCACTATCTACCGAGTGACCACTCACCTGGGTCCGAGATCCCCAGTGGTGTGCGGTGGCTCGAAAATGTTCAGAACCTGGAAGCCATGATGCTTCCATTGACATTAATCAATGACGGAAGCAAAAGAGAAATCCAGACCGGATGGTTGATAGTCATCCTCTTCCTCTTCCTCTTCCTCTTCCTCACCCGTACGGTCAGGACCGGAAGGATCAAAACACTGATGGTCCTGTCAACTAACCTGGATAGCTCGACCGATAAGACAACGTAAGACGTTCGTTAGGACTAACATTTGGCAGGCGGCCACCCGAAGGGGTGTCCAACTTCTCCAGCGTACTGAGATCATATAGCTGTAGCTTGCTACATTTCTACGAATTGGAAGACGGCATCACTATCAAATAAAGCCAGCCTCCTAGTGATCGGAAATTTGTTATTAGGTAATGAGGAAGAGTGAAGGTTCATATCAAGCTGCACTAATTTCTCCAGACACCACGCTCCTAAGCAGACCCGCAAACTGATATCGATTGAGAAGAGAGTACCCTCAGTTTTCAGACGCCACGGTAAATGAGACCACGTCTGATGCGGGCAACACGCCAAATTGGCCCTTAGGAATGAGATTGCGTGCTCAGGCATGGTATGATCATGGACAAATATCAAGATTGTGTCAAAAGAGTGCTTAGCGATGCTCATTGACAGTCCATCTCCGCTTAGGCGCCGTCTCCCGCTCAATCGGTGTTCCTGATGACGAAGCACCCCAGAGCCCGCGCGTGCTATTTGTTCCGCTCGTGGACTGATCAGATGAGGGCATCCTCGTTCTGTCTTTCGTCTCCTTCTGCAGGTTTTCCTTTTGTATATCCGTCACCGAGGGGTCATTGATGGGATTTCCAGCCCCACTCTCTTGGCTTGCACCGGCGGAGGAAGGCCCACTCCATAGACCTGTCAACGGACTTGCAGGCGATGCTGCGCTTGAGCTCCTCTGTGGTAAATCAGAGAGCCCATTCCTCAGTATTGTTCGAGAGATGGCAGGCTCGCCGAGGAATAATCTTCCATCGATTGGGGCACTGACAGAAGGAACAGAAGAGTACCGATGCCTGTACGTGGAGATTGGTGATAATATTCGAGGTGACTGTGCTTGTGATGGACTCAGTGGGTTGGATCCAGCCCGAAGGTGTTCTGTGGAAGCAACGAGCTTCATGTCGTAGTCATCCGAGAGTCCCAGGTCAATTGAGGATCGTCGATGAGAGACGAATGATCCTTGAGTTTCGGAGCCGGCTTCAGCACCTGATTCTTCCGCGGGGGTTTCTTTTCTGACCGCCATAGTGAGCGACGCCATGCCCACGTCAAGGAGTACTGGTTGATTGGTCAATGCGCCAATTAGCGCATTACAACCAGCCCCGTGGGTGACTAGAATGAGCACTGTCTCAACATGATCACCCGTAGACTCAGCAACGTCCTGAGCTGAGGGTACGCTACCGGACGCGCTTCCGAGTCTTTCGTCTGCTTCATGGCTTCTGTACCAAGACATCATCTTCTGCAGACCTGCCCGAAACCGCTTGTGCATTGCGGTCCACTCTTCACCATATTCGCCGCCGTTGCCCCAATCTTGCGGTTCCCGCATACTGTCCCACTGATAGTCGACATCTACACAAGCATCCCGAGCGTGGGCGACGTAGCCGGGCGGTATTGGTTCCGAGGGCGAGACGGCGTATGTAGGTGTAGGAGGTACGTAGCCACCATGTTCTGGAATGAGCGCTGTTGTTAGTTTGGAGAGCACCTTCCCGCTTCCAGTACTGTCCATGCTGCTGTGGCTACTGGCTCGGGTGCGGGTCGGTAATGCTTGACCGAGGTTGGGTAACGAGGCCAATGGTCCATCATCATCGCTGTCCGTGGTTGGAGTGTTACCACCCCATCCGCTTCTCCAGCCCCCAGGAAAGTGTCCTGAACGGTTCATAGACGAATCAAAGAGTGATTCTGTATACTCTCCACGCCGGAGTAACTCTGCCTTCGCACTCGCTACCATAAATAGTGAGCTCGGAGGAGGTGTGATAAGGTCGAAATAATCAGGTGATAGCCACTCCCCTAGGAAAGCGTCGAGTCTGAGTAGGGTTTTGGTGTGTTGCTTGACTCTTTGCTCTTTCTTCGGCGAGTAAAGTGGGGGCTCTATTTCAGGCTCCGGTATCGCTGATAGATACGGGGAGTTTCCTGACTCTGTCGGACGGACGTGTGGTGAGCCCGAATGCATGTGGTGCGGTTTCGAGCTCGGCAAATGACCATTGCTTGAGGACGAACCGTGGTACTGCGCTATACCAGCGCTGATGGCAACTGAAGTCTGCACACAGCGTAGAAATGGGGAAGTGTGTATGACTATTTTGTACTTTCTTCTCTCTTTTCTTGCAGGCTTCTGACCTTGCAAGCGCTGCTCTTTGGCTACACCGGCCTCACTGCTGTCCAGCGGGTTTGGCTCTCTGGTGCAGCCGTTTGGTCTGGTTTGGTCACCCCTTGAAGCTTCCTTGGCCTGCAGTATACCTGCTATCCTTGCGCCAAGCGCCCTCGACTGTGTCCAGCCGCCGTATGTTAGAGGTGGGTCATATGGCGTTGGAGAGGTAAGATGCCAGTGCTTGTCTGATGCGTCGAGTCGTGCGCCATGTCTGAAAACTGATCAGCCAGAACACTCTTGGGTCTGCCCACAAGGCCTTTCAGGCGACCTGATGAAGATGGGACTTCACGATGGTAGTGCATTACCTAGCTATGATCACTACCGCTGGAGGACGGCCCATGGCTTCGTCGACATTCACTACTCAGTGGGTAAAGAGCGACCCATCAACCGGAGAGCGCTCACTTCGACTGCTGTCTTGATATAAACTCGTGTCACTTAGGACTCAGTCATGGTAGTATGATAGAGGTGACCTCAGAGAGCATTCAGAGCGGGGTGTAGGAGCAGATAGAACGTGTGGTGGAGGGAGAGTATGCAGGCGGTCATTTGCTTTGTTGTGATTCGGGCAGCATGAATATGCAGATGGCATCAAATACATGAGCTGTTTTTGCTTATAGTTCAAGATGTCTCTGCACATTTGTTAGGCTACAGCTCATCGGACGGTGTGGAGGTGAGATGCACGCCACGTTACCAGCTGTCGCTATGACAGAGCTTCTAGACTTTATCACAACGACTTTACACACAGCCTGGCGATCTGGGTGGTATCTGTACATTTGCATGTGATTTTGCTTTGTAAGCATCACCCGACTGAGGCAAGTGCACGGACCGGCAGGATCAAACTTCTTTCTCTAGTTGCAGCCGATGATGAACAGGAGTCAGAAGGTGAAAGTGATTGCGCAAAAGGAATTTGACTTACCCTGGCAACCTTGAGGAAGTCAGAGAGACCGATAGAGCTTGGTTTCATGTCCTGCGGGCCATCTTTCGCGCATGCTTCCAGCGGTGGTACAACTTCCTGCTGCATCTTCGCTTTCTAGAATATGCACACGGATTGCTCCGCAACAGATCCGGGATGCTGCGGCTCTAGTTTCCTTCAGATGTTGAGCTGCTTTGCTTCGCATTTCTTACCTGCAGCCTACAGCTAAGGTAGCTACTCTGATGTGTGAGAGACGCGTTCTACATCCACAAGTTTCAGGTTGGCGCTTCGACCAACCGAATGGCGACGTGTCAATCCTCCCTCAGAACTGATACACGACGGATTGATTTATCATGCGACGCTCTTTCATCGCTACTGAACTGTCTTTGCAGTCGCATCTGTTTCGCGGCTCCAGCCACGGCCTCGGACTGACTAGGATCCCTGGCCTTGTCTGCTCTACTGATCTATACAGTATACAGTAATCCGTATACAACCACTAGGATTTGCAACACTTCGCGAGACCACCGTGTTGGGTGTTGGTGTTGCATTTCGATGCAATACGTCCGAGGGCATTGGTTCACTTCCGTTTACAGAACCCTGCTGTCTCGGCGGCAGAGGAACGCACTGCCTCTAATCCTCCGCTGTCTTAGCAATTGCCGGTTGGCTCCTAGCGAAGGCAGTCGAGCGGCGTGCGCATAACGCTTCCTCTCTATATACAGTCTATATGGTCTCTATGAGTTGTTTGTTGTTTATATGTCTCTTGCTAAGTCTCTCTCAGCCCCTTCTCCGCTCCCCACTACAGAATCGAGAGTTTCCTGACAACTATGCTGCTTGCTATCAATCCTGACGTTTTAATCCAATAACTGATACTGACTCTCGGTCCACAATTCGGTCTGGTGAACCTCAATAACGTCGATTATAGACTGATGAAATCCTCGAGTCAGAGTCGAACTTACTCTGGTACGAGCTCAAGTCTTCCTGGTCAGCAAGGTACCCACAGAGCTCTGCCTATTTGCCATGAGCTCGATTCATCAAGGCATGACCTCGACCCGGCTGGGAATCTTCCCGGTGCATCAGACTTGCCTCCATGGATCTGAGGCCAACCATCATCATTGTATCGCTACTCGTCACATTGATTCTCGTGGGCGTGGTGGCCGGAGTTTGTTGGTTATACCGCACCCGGCGCCGGCGTGGGGTGAGAGGAAGTCAGTTCGAGGAAGGTGATATGTCTGTCCGTAAGTTCATCATCTGGAACGGTCGAGTGGTCCCCAACACCCGCAAGCCGAGCGGGATTGCAGATCGCGCAAGAGCCTGGACAGATCGTCCCAGCTGGTTACTGAAAGACTCGAACAATCTGAACACAAATAGTCGAGACCAGAGACAGCCGTCCAAAGCACCTCCCACTTGGCCTATATCCAAGTACAACCCCATGAGTCAGCACAACCCATTGAGCAAGCAAGTCGAGTACCTCGAACGAAGACATCATCCTCACAAAGTTCGCGAACCAGGAGGGGCTACCGTGCGGAGTGGCAACAAAATACAAACTGAGGGAGTGACTCTATCGGTCAGAGTTCCAGAGGCATCCGTATTCGTGGACAGCAAAGCACGGCGAGTTCGAGGAGAGAAAAGTACTTCCTCTTCGACAACACAAGTTCGGGAGCTGGCAAGAAGCTTACAAAAAGCATATGATGTTCCGTCACCTCACACGCGAAGCAAGGTGAACATAAGCACACCCACGATAGTCATCACTCAAGACGTCTTCGCCAACCACCACCACCGAAGTAAGGAAAAACTAGTCAGCAATGCTCCCAAAGACAGAGTCAACAGGCGGCCTATGCGGGGTGCAGCACAGGGAGGTACGAAGAGGAAAATCCCACCACCACCAAGGTCCACCTCTTCTACCCTCCAACTACCGATCGAGCCACCCAGCAAGGATGCACGACGACGCAGAAGGACAGATGGTCTCACAAGCACCAACGGTACTCCCCTAGCCTCCTCCGACACCTTACCCACGAAATCACGGCTCACCTCTTCAACACGACGGCCCCTACCTACCTTTCCCCAACCCCCAACCGCCCACCCCGCAACCTCCCAACCTCCCACCCCGTACCGCCCACTCGCCCGATCCCAAAACACAGGCCGCCGTAAACGCCACCCCAACCCAACTCCACCCCACCGCCCAGCTAAACCCGCAGCCACCGACCCCACCCCAGCTCTTGCCCCCGGCTCCTCGGCTCTGGAACCCACAACACCACCACGCAAAGCAGCCGCCATCGAATCCCCCTCGAACCATTCCCGAACGTCTTCCAAATCCCTAGCGACGTTCGCGTCATCCGACTTCTCGGACGCCTACACGCTCGGTCGAGCCATGCCTGTCCCAATCATCCCGACCTCGATATTGAGGAGCGTTCCGGGTCGCATGGTGGGGAGGGAGAAGCCGCTGCCGAGATTGCCTGTTGTTGAGGTTTTGGGACCGGAAGGGCAGGTGGATATAGGGAAGGACGAGAATGAGGACAACAGCAGCAGGGTTGAGGGCGGTGGAAGGGACGCTTCTGGACCTACGACGAGGAGCGCGATGGAGGGGTAGTGGCTGCGGGACTGGCCCGGGAAGCGTTGGGTATACTCGAACCCTTCGCTGTTGACTGTACCGTACTGGCTTCTGGAGGTTGGAAGCCAGCTCGTGCCAGGACAGCTGCCGCCGGTCGTCAGAAATGGGCTTTTCTGGCTTGTCGTACCGAGATTCGCTGTACATATCTGTCGCTGCACTGCCCGAACTAGCGCACCTTATAGACTTCTACTTCTTACCGAAGTACGATGGATTATGAACATCCTAGTGAACCAGTCAACGTGAGAGCTTAGAATCGTTCTGTCGACATCTCGGCCGTCGTCCGTGTGTCCTGGTATGTAAGCGAAATGGTATCATTCCATTCGGTATACGATTGAATCAGCCAGGGAAAAACAGAGACTTGACAGGAGATATGGAAATCCGATTTAGCCCTAGCTTCAAGCACTTAGACCCTCCACCTTCCCTTCGCCCGCCAGCTCGGTGATTAGGGATATCCATTTGCGCGTTTGGTATAGAAGAATATAGCGATAAACGCCAAAGTATCAGTAGAGTGTCATATCTCAACGTCCAATCCCAACCCTAGACCCAATTCGCAAGCATACTGACGCCATCTCTGGATAGAATAGTGATAATCAACCAGCCAATATACTTATTTCCCTTCCGTTCTCAATCACTCCGTGTCTCCATTTGATGCTAGCGTTACGTACCCATGCAGATCCAGACTCAGGCCAATGCGCCCCTATCCACGCCATCAACCGTCAGTAACACAACAAGCTGAAAGATGCACCGAGGAAGAGAATAGAAGGATAGGACGAGACCCAGGCATGAAAGTAGAAGAGACCACCACTTACATCGGATCCCACAGCGGCAACACCCTCGGCTCCTTCTTCAAAACATCGCGCACCTCCTTACTCACGAACCTATTTCGCCCACGACGACATCAGATCATCTGCCCCACCCCACCCCCCGGATCAAAAGTAGAGAAAAATCACGCACCTGGGACCAACAACAACCTGATAAACCCACTCATCGAACCACCTCTCACTCATGACAAACCAGCCCTCCGTCCCCGCCTCCTTCCCCCAACTATTCTGCACCCTCCACCGCACGCTTTTCCCATCCACGACATGCACGCCCGTCAGCACCATAGCGTGCGTCATGGCGCTCTCGCCGGTGCGCAGGCGTGCCGCCTTGTCGAGGCCGAGGCGGATGTTGAAGCCGAGCTCGTAGTCGATCAGGTCCGTGTCCATGATGCCGGCGGCGGCGGAGGAGAACTTGCCGACGTCGCAGCCGAAGAAGATGGGCTGGTGGGCGCGCAGGGTGGTGATGCAGGCTTGTTTGATCGTCTATGGGGGCTGTCAGCGTCGGAGTCTCGGGGTTGCGCAGAGGTTGAGAAGGGGTTGGAGGTGTGGAGAGGGGAATGGAATGACTTACGTCCATGTCGACGTTGACGTAGCGCACACCTCGGCCACCGACGACGTTGCCGAGCCTGTCTACGCTTAGGAGCTCGCCGTATTTGTTTCGCGGGTCGTTGACGAGGGAGAATAGTTCGTGCACGTTGGTTCCGCCACAAGCTCTGATGCTCTCTTTGCTCGAGAGTTCGGCTGCGAAGTCGAGTGGTGTGGTTTTGAGGCTGTGGAAACTGTCGTTCTTGTCGTAGTAGTCCCATGTGAATTCTTTTGACGGGTGCGGAGGTGGGCCGAGCATCAGCGTCAAAATGAGATGAACCTCGCGGAGCATCTTCTCTTTCACGCATGGCAGTGAACTCTGCTCGGATGCGGACCCAGTTGCTAGCTGGCGGATCTTCAAGGCGTCTTCGCGTAGCTTGGTCGTGATGAGGGAAGCCATGGCGTATGAGTTCATGGCGTTGAACGAGTCCGGATACAGACTTTGCGGGACCTAATTGCAATCAGCCGATGATGCTCGGGCCAGCAGGCCACAGGGCACAAACCAAGCCGTATTTCTCCACCAGATTAGCAACCATATCCCACTGACCACCATCACCCACAGGTTGAGACAACAGCCTCTGCACCAACCTCCCCTCCAGAGCCTCATGCGCCGTATCGATGATCTGCTCCAAGAAGTAGTTCGCTTTCTCAAGCTTATCCCAGAAGAAAAGATACGCCTGACTGAGCTCGAATTCCTTCAGTTGGTGCTTCCGCATGAGAGCTACGCGAAAGACATTGGTGGCGGCGAAGAGCCAACATCGCCCGGAAGCGCGCTGGTTGGTGATGGGAGCGCCTTCGAGCGGGATCTTGACGTTGAAGGTTTGCGTGTCGGAGATCGTTGCGGAGCGCTGGGTGAGGATCGAGGCGGGGGCATTGGACGATAGAGCGGACAGCGCAAGACGGTTCTGGATGGACTCAGCGAATCTTGCGCTGATGTAGTCTCAGGAGAGGTGTTTGTACCTTTGGATCCTGTAACAATTCTCTTTCCCATTCCTGGGCTGTTGGAATGGACACTGCCCGAGAAGTTGGTGACCGGTGAGGAGCTGTGGATTGTTATGAGACGTGTGTCGCGTTCGGGAGTTATTGCTCAAGGATTGATCCATACGTTCTTGATCTGCAACATATACATATCCCTTCTCAACCTCCGGCCCGGTTTCCTTGGTTTCCTTGATCTCTAGTGCGCGAAGGCAATCCCTGAGCGTCTCGGCGACAGCTGGATCAGGAATCTTCGACGGTGAGTTACCCATATTGAGATACGATGGCTCTCAGGAAGTGGGATGGAGTTTTATCGACAGACAAGCGATTGCGAGTCTTCGAACGTAAGGTACCTCAGCGTTAATCGTGGGGTAGTTCCAAGCTGGGGTGCATCGATCTTATCGTGACGATAAGATAAGATAAGCTTATCGAATCAAGATCAACCGAAACATGGTCCTACGATCGAGCACGTGCATGTTGCCAAAAGCGGCATTGAGAGGGAGGCTCAAAGAAGGCAAAGCAAAGCTTACTTAGAAGGAGCAAGCAGCATCAGAGACTGAGGTAATTCAAGAATCCACCACAACGAAACGCCCCACCCATTCATGCCCCAAATGCTATGATGATGACTGCAGCGGGGGGGTATCCTCTAAGGCTACAGGTACTCGCGCATATCCTACCTGTCCATAAAAATAAAACACAGAAATGAAAAACCCCGAACCCGATGACCCGACCTACCCTCCTCACTCCTCAGATGAGTACATATAAGTAAAGCCCACATAGCCTCCTTCTCCCACCTTCACGGATTAGACTATCGCCTATCGAAGAACCAACTCCCCCTCTTCCCCCCTCCTCCGTTTTCTTGCGCCTGCTGCTGTTGCAACCCTGACAAGGCCGGTATGCTCGGTGCCCACCCATACCCGTTCGCGTTTCCATTGACTGTTTCCGTCGTCGCGGCGGCACCACCGCGCAGAGGCTTCGCTATCCTGGGTCCCGCCCCGCCGAAACTGAATCCGCCGCCGGAGATGGAGGTGGGCGATGAGATGCTTGCGCGGTTAGAGGAGCTCACCTTGGCGCTTTCGAGACGTTCGCGCACGTTGGCGATTTGGATTTCGAACCTGCGTTTGTGTAGAGCGTTAGCGTGCTGCTGGCCTAGTGTATGAAAGGTTTTAAGGCATGGGGTGTAAAGAACGTACTTGTGCGATGAAGTGACGAGTCTTTCCTGACTGTCATGCAGTAGACTTTCCAAACTCTGTATCCGCTCGTTTCGGGCTATGAGCTTCCGCTCTGCAATCGCGACTTCTTTCTTGAGGCTCCCGTTCTGCTCGACGAGCTGTCGCTGCACGTGGGTGAGTTTCTCGAGATTATGTTCGAGGAAGGCCATCTTCTTCTGTTGCGCTCGGTTGTTGGAGGAGCGGAGGACGTTGTTGTACTGTTCACGGACTTCGTCAAGGGAAATCTCCAATTCTACGACACGCTCGCAACGGTTCTGGAGGTCTCGCATTAGACTCTTCTTCATAACGTCAAAAGCTGCTATCTGCTGTTGTACGGTCTTGCCGCTGATGGCTGGCGTAGCGACGTCATTCATGCTTGTCGAGCCGGTGGCCTTGAGTCGGCGTTGGAGGTCGTCAATCTGGGTTTTCAGCTTGATGTTCTCTTCCACCTCTTGTGCCATCTCTTCCTTCAGGTCCTCGGCCATTTCGAGCTGCTTGTTCGAGTAAAGCCGCTGAAGTCGGCCCTTCACGTCTTCCACATCTGCTTCGCTAAGATTTCGTTCTAGGAGCTCTTGATAATCCCGTTCGATATGCGCCAGTCGACCCTCGAGCTCCCGCCTTCTGTTACTCGGCCCATCTTGGTCGTTCCGTCTCTCGTTCAGAGAGAGCTCGGCCTGTCGGACGATGCTTTGTGTCTCTCGTAACTTGGTTCGTAAAATTTGTAGATCCTCAGGCGCCACACCCTCACCGCTTGAACTCGCTTCATATAAAGCATCCACTCGATCGATGCAGGACCTAATTTTCTTCTCATTGTCCGAAAAAGCCTCATCGCCAAGGTCAAAGCCAGCCATCATAGTCGCCATCCGCTCAGCTTTCTTTCTTTCGTTCTCGTCAATGACAGCGTTCGTCTCCCGCGCACTCATCCGTACGTCCAGGAGTTGCTGCTTCAGATCATCCAGATCGGTCGTCAGTTCGGAATTGGCCTCCTTGAGCCCGTCCATCGTTATGAGCGCCTCTTTGCTCTCAAAGCATACCCTTTCGAGCTGCATCTTCAGTTCATTGACTTCGCTGTTCAGCTTCTCGTTCTCTTTGCCGGCTCTTGAGCTGTTCTCTTTGAGGTACTGCAACTCTTCCCTGGCTTCCTTTAGCCCCTTCTCTGCTGTTGCCACCTGCGATTCCTTCTCCGCAATCTGATCCTGCAGCTCATTCTCTCGGCGCAGGAATTCTTCCCGCTCATCTTTGTCAAGTACGATACTCGGTGTACTCGAGCGGTCCGCCAGTCTCGAATCTGATCGGCTAGGTGTTTCAGACCTGGCCAAATCGGTGTGTAATCGCGAAGGTGTCCCAGGCCGGGCTCCTCTGGACTCTGATTTAACTCCGTTCACGCTATCCGTGTTCATGGGTGGTGCCCATCGGTCCTTTGGTACACTCTCTCCGCTCCGCCAAAGCGTCACCTCCCCTTGTAATGACGATACATAACTCTCGTACGTGGTGACCTGGTTCTGCGCCTTCCTCAGCTGCTGTTTCAATTCCGCCGGACTCAGCTCTGCGTTGATCTTGGCCTTATTCTTGATCGCCTTGGCCCGGACACCAAAACGCAGCGTGCCGAGGGTCTCGGCATCATTGTAACTACTAGGTGAGCAGTTGATGATAAGGGTAGTCCTCGAATTGCCTCCTAAAGACTCTTGCAGTATCCTGGTTAGTTTCGAGTCTCTGTAAGGTATGTGCGTAGATTTGCCGTCGGTAAGGGAATTGATGACCATGCCCAAAGCGGACAAGCTCTTGTTGATTTTCTTGGCCTCCTCGAGCGTTTGACCACTTGCGCCAGTCTTTCCAACCTTTTCGCTTCCAGCCAAATCAACCAGGAAAAGCTGCCCACTCTTCGCCGAACCAGTCTCGACGTTCTTCTGCGTGATGTTGATGACGAAGATAGAATGTGACCGTGAAGACTCCTGGTTCATGTTTGTCGCGGCCACCGCTCTCGCTGTGCCTCCTCTTCGCATGACCTCGTAGACTTCCTGCACACTTGATACGTATATCTCCAACAACCCCTTGACATAGACTCCTCTAGACTTCTCTTCGTGTACGGGTAGGTTATCATTCTGCGGCGCCAGCAGATCCCTTATTCTCTCCATGTAAATCTCCATGTAGCTGACCCTGACCGTGTACTCAATATTTCCAGGACTCGCGAGAATACTGGCAAAGATCTGCTCAACGATCCGCGGTATTATACCCTTTGACACCTCACTATCGATATCTGTACCCATCATCGTATAAGACTTTCCGGCCCCAGTCTGACCGTATGCGAAAACTGTGCCGTTATAGCCATTGAGAATATCGTCCACTGTGGGCCGTATTGAGAAGTCGAAGACGTCGCTTTGCCGCGAACTCATGTCAAAGACGCGGTCGAAAGTGAAGGCGCCAGCGGCCTCCTTGGACTATGGACATAATCAGCGTGTTCTCCCCTCGCGCCCAGGTTTTTATGCCGCTTGTGCGCAAATCTTGCCCATAGCCGCAATCCTAGCAATCGCAGCGTACGTTGATGTTACATGTGTCCTCCGTCTCAAAGTCTACAATCGACTCCCCTCCGAGCGCAAGTTCGGCCTTGTTCTGTGGCCGGAAGCGCGCCACCACTGCGCACCTGGTCGTCAGCCTTCTAGATTCGTCCCGAAGAACAAAGCACTTTTCGAAGGCGCCATACCCTTGATGGTGTTGTAGCTTCCGGTACTGCCAATGTTTCTAGACCAGTATCGCATCATCAGCATTGAATCCTTCAACCCGAATAGTGAGGGCAGACTGACGCCATGATTCCAGTGTCAAGGAGGTCGAGAAGAGACGTATTAAGATTTGTTCCCCTTCACGTCTCGCTGTACTGTCCAGAAGACAACTTTGTTGCGACGCGATAGATATCTTGTTATGTTATCAGGAGGTCCATCAGCAGGGGTGAAGCGATCGCTTGTTGACAGGACAAGGACGTCGTCACACAGCAACGGAATGAGGTCTGATCAAGCACAGGTATATGGCTGAGGTAACAAGCGTAGTATCTACAGCTTCACGTCTATTGAGATTTTGTCAGAGTATGTCTGTCAGGTGTTGGAAGGCTTTGCAGGTGTTGTTGACATTCAATGCATAACTTGGCATCAAGTCTTTAATAGTTGACTTTCTCGGCTAGTCTTCCATGCATCACGTCGGATGCCGTGCGGGAAGCCACATCATGCACGTGCATCGTGAAATAACTCCGACGCACCAAGGTATCAAGATCACTGAAAGCAGTCACAATTCTAACGTTGCATATGTCGCCTTGCTATGCACACGTAAATGAGAAGTCGGAATTAACCCAGTCCCACCAAAGTCACCGCCAGTGTCCACGCTACAACCTCGCTCACACTTCGCCAAACGCCATGCTGCGGATTGAAAACTGGCGACAATCCGATGACTTGATGATCTGATGCATGCCCTCCCTGACAGCAGGATCACCTACAGACCACAGGCTGAAAAGCACTACATGGGGTAGTAATGGAGCTGTGGCGGGTTTGTGAAGGTGTTCTCGCCGGAAGCCATTGCCACTTTGCGTCCATAACCCAGTATTAGTCATCCCAACTCTTCTCAACGGTCTCCCGCACACGCTTGGTATATTCTCGGCGGTTATCTTTGTAGAGGTTCGACGCTTCGACATTGGCCGGTGAGCTGGTATTTGGGTCGTTCAACAGGCTACACACCCAGATATTCGTCAGTATAGAGTTCTCCGGGTTCACACCAAGCTCCTCGAAATATTCCCAAATCGCCTACCTCTGGATACTTGTCAATATCGCCGCCACATCGTACGTCGGGCTCCACCGGTTTTGTAATATGTCCAGGCAAAGCTCGCCAGTGCCGTATACGTTGGGATGGAACATCTGACTTATGAATTTGACGCCGGGTGGCTTGTTAGGATACTGCTCTTCGAAGTGCATGACTAGCCGGAAAGTGCCATCTTCGAACGGTGTGTCTGCGGGGCCGATGATGACAGCGTTCCTGGGAGAGATCCCTTAGCAATGAAGCTTAAGCAGAGGATGACCATAGCTCTTACCAGGTCATGACGTTATCGGCGATGGGCGAGGCTGACACACCTGAAGGCGGATCTGTCTGCATTCGCTGTAAGAGGTACTGTCAGTAGACGAAGTGAGAGCTGCCATCCAGGTATATCCATTTCCTTATGATGCCCAAAGCTTCTTGGACTGTCTCTAACACCTCGTCCTTCTGATGTTATGTAGACTTACCTTGAAGTCACGCATCAGACGGCGTCGGGCAGAAGTTGACATTGTGATGAGGGAGTCTGTCTTGTATTCCAGGAAGGAGGAGCAAAGCTTTTCAAGAGAGGGAGCTCTGCAAAGACGGAAGCAGATCTGGTCGATTTGTTAAGCAGACGCAGGTGAATGTGAAGGCAAAAGTAGAGTCTAGAGTCCAAAGTCCAAAGAGTACGAAGTACAAGGATGAGCAAGCCTCAAGCGAGCTTGCCGTGTGCTGCTTTTCCTTATCCGGAAGTGCTCTCTGGTTACACAACAAGCAGTCTGCGTTCACTTCGTACTTATAATAGCAATGGCAAAATCTCAAATAAACTTGGTCTGAATAACAGTCTCCTGAGAAATGTCTTCAGATGAGGAGATGCTAAGCTTCTAGCAACCCTCGAGAACGCAGGGTAGCACATGCAATCGTCAGCCCACGGAACCCCACACTAACAGGTAGGTACAGTACTAGGTCAAAAGTCTTCGCAAATGGCATGTTTACCACCAAAACTCATTACTATCAGTGCTATAGAACTCAGAACTCTAGGCAGTCAAAAATTCTGAAAATTCAGAATGTTTTAGAATTTTACTTTAACAAGACTTTTATCAATTCAGAATTTATAGATTAATTGTGATGTTCTGTTGTACACAGTGTGTACTTGATGAACAAGAAAAACATTGAAATTTATATGTAAAATCAATGTTTTTAAGATATACTCAGCAATTCAGCTATACTACTCAACATTTTACTTATTATTCATACATAAAATTTATATGCACTCACAGATTCTATAAAAGTCTCTTAAAATCTGAAGTCTCAGAATTTTTGACTGCCTAGAGTTCTGAGTTCTATAGCACTGATAGTAATGAGTTTTGGTGGTAAACAGGCCATTCGCGAAGACTTTTGACGTGGTATTGTAAGTTACCTTAATTGCCCGCATTGCCGAGCTTCGTGCCCCGCCACAGCATGTGCTACTGTAAATAAAAGATCTCCTCCGTGGCTACCCGACTACATCTTCAAATCTCAAGACTTTCATCTGATATATTCTCTACCTTATTCTTCACGATGTCTAGCATTGCAGCACGGAGTTCACAACGTCTCGTCGCCCAAAGCAATTCGAGTACCGCCACACAACGACTAGCACAAGTGGGCCGGCATTTCAGTTCTTCGACCGCGGTCCGGAAAGAGATTCAAGATGCATACATCCTCAGCGCAGCACGAACACCTACAACAAAGGTACACATCTCTTCGCTGACCTTGCAGACCAACAATATTCACCAGGTATCATAGTTCAATGGCTCCCTCAGCAGCGTCTCCGCCCCCCACCTCGGTGCCACCGCCATCCGCGCTGCCCTCGATAAATCCAAAGTGCCCGCCTCCAAGATAACAGACGTATACATGGGCAACGTGCTCCAAGGCGGCGTGGGACAAGCACCCGCGCGCCAAGCCGCGATCTTCGCCGGCCTCTCACCCGCCACCGAAGCCATCACCATCAACAAGGTCTGCTCCTCCGGCTTGAAAGCCGTCGTCTTCGCCGCCCAGAACATCCAGCTCGGCCTCGCCGAGGCCCAGATCGCCGGCGGCATGGAGAGCATGTCGCGCGTCCCCTACTACCTGCAGCGCGCGTCGCAGCAGCCGTCGCTCGGCGAGATGAAGCTCGAGGACGGCCTCATCAAGGACGGGCTGTGGGATGTTTACAATCAGTTCCACATGGGCATGTGTGCGGAGGAGACGACGAGGAAACATAACATCACGAGGGAAGAGCAGGACGCGTACGCCGTGCAATCCTACCGACGCTCCCAGGCCGCGTGGAAGGAGGGCAAATTTGACGAGGAGATTGCCCCAGTGACGGTGAAGGGGAAGAAAGGCGACACGGTCATCTCGCGCGACGAGGGCTACGACAAGCTGGACGAGGGCAAACTCGCCACGCTGCGGCCGGCGTTCAAGAAGGATGGCGGGACCGTCACGGCGGGCAACGCGTCGAGTCTCAACGATGGCGCCTCGGCGCTCCTCCTCGGTAACAAGAGCATCGCGCGGCAATACGGCCAGGGCAGTCGTGTGCTCGCACGCATCGTCTCGTCCGCCGACGCTGCCCTCGACCCCGTCGACTTCCCTGTCGCGCCCGCCAAGGCTGTCCCGTTGGCGCTGGAACGGGCTGGCATATCGAAAGAGGACGTCGCGATCTGGGAGTTCAACGAGGCGTTTGCGGCGGTTATGAAAGCGAACCAAAAGGTACGTAAGCATAAAAATCCCCTCCGTATCTTTCTCTCATCGGCCAAACCTCTGTTGTGTCATACACGGACTTGCTAACATCCTCCGTCTCCTTGCTGCAGATCCTCGGTCTCGAACTCGCAAACGTCAACCCCCAGGGCGGTGCCATCTCACTCGGCCACGCGCTCGGCAGCTCCGGCTCGCGGATCCTGACGACGCTGCTACATCAACTCAAGCCGGGTGAGTACGGTGTCGCCGCTATCTGTAATGGCGGGGGAGCAGCGTCGGCGATGGTGGTGCAGAGGATTGAGAGCGTTTGATCTTTCGGCATGGCATGGCTTGGAGCGGGTAGAATAGGGTCTTTGGGCATAGCTGGCAGACTTTTATGTATATAGCATGACTGCAAAGGCGGATGATTCGCGCTTGTACATACGGGGTGTCGCTGCATGGGTAGAAACTACCAGGGAATGAACATTCGTGGACGTGACTGCATCGGGGTGTGGTGTGGTATGAGACTCTGTAATTCCAATGCCTGCTGAATTTCGATGCCTGCTGAATTTCAATGCCTGCGGTTTAGATGATTGAATCCGAAATCCGTCTCTCATAGAGTCATTTAGTCGTCAACCATTACTCATCAGACGGAGCCATAGCCTGTCCTGCCACAAGGCAGCCAGACATCTCAAAGCTTCTGCAAAGCCAGCCTATCCGTTACATTCTCCCACTGCTCCATCCCATCCGCCCAAGTCCTCCGAATCAACTCAGCTTTCTGTTCCGCGCTCGGCGCGATCTTTCGCTTGGTAGAGTCCCGGCATGGCAACAAACCCTTGCGTAAGCTTCTCCGCATTTGGAACAAAACAGCCTTATATCGTGCATCAAAAATGCCCTAAAGTTACACCGCATAAGCGCGGCGTAGACGCCCGGCTTTAAACCCATAAGCGCATGGAACTGAAATATAGAACAAAGCTCAAGCTACAGCTTTTAATGCAGGGTGTATTATCTATTGCACATGAGCAATGTAAATGGAATCGGACATAAAGAAGGACACGATCGGCGAGCATATGCACAGTGGTTGATGTTGTCGCTAAGTCACGTAAAGATAAGCTCAATCAACCCGCCCGCCGTTTGTTTTTCCGGGCTACCGGACCGAGGCCCATGCACGACGGCCGGCCGACGGAGAAACCCAGGGCAGCTCTCGGAACACCTCCTACTGTACCGCATCTACGAGCCCTACTCTGCAATTGCGACTCCGTGATTTGCCGTTTCTCTCCCTCCGACCTCGACAATGTCTTCCTCTTCCTCCACCCCCAGCCTCCCAAAACCACAGATCCCCTGCAAGGAAGAAGTGAAGGAAGAAGTCGTAGCAGCCACCAAATCCACGCTCTCGGGCCTACGGTCCCTGGCCGCGGGCGGTGTCGGCGGTGTCTGCGCCGTCGTCGTTGGGCATCCGTTCGATCTGGTCAAGGTCAGGTTGCAGACTGCGGAGAAGGGCGTGTATTCCGGCGCCATTGATGTCGTGAAGAGGACTGTCGCGAGGGAGGGGTTGGCTAGGGTGAGTGGGGCAGACACTGGGAGAACAGTGGGAGCAGGGAGCCAGAGCTGACCGCGGCGTTAGGGGCTCTATGCAGGCGTGTCGGCGCCGTTAGTAGGCGTGACGCCTATGTGTAAGCTCCCCCCCCCCGGGACTACTCCGGGGACCCATTGGCGCTGGGCACCAGCTAACGGTAGTCACAGTCGCTGTCAGCTTCTGGGTAACATCCACCACCACACGACCGGCCAGGAAGCATGAAGCCCAGCATTGACGGGTGAACCCCACAGGGCTACGACGTCGGCAAAGGCCTCGTGCAACGCTTCTCGACCGTGCACAACAACCAATACTCGATCGCGCAAGTCTCCGCGGCCGGCTTCTTCTCCGCCATCCCCATGACCCTGATCACCGCCCCCTTCGAGCGCGTCAAAGTGCTGCTGCAGATCCAAGGCCAGAAACAGCTCAAGCCCGGCGAGAAGCCACGCTATTCGGGCGGCGTCGACGTCGTGCGCCAGCTGTACAAGGAAGGGGGCATCCGGAGCGTCTTCCGGGGCAGCGCCATGACGCTCGCTCGCGACGGGCCTGGGTCTGCGGCGTATTTTGCGACTTACGAGTACTTGAAGCGGAGGCTGACGCCGAAAGACGCCAATGGGAATCCGGGCCCGTTGAGTTTGCCGGCGGTCATGGCGGCTGGTGGGGCGGCTGGGGTGGCGATGTGGATACCTGTGTTTCCGGTGGATACGATAAAGAGTAGGTTGCAGAGTGCGGAGGGTCGGCCGACGATAGGGGGCACGATCAGAGGGCTGTATGCGAATGGGGGGTTGAGGGCATTCTTTCCGGGGATGGGGCCGGCGATGGCGAGAGCTGTGCCGGCTAATGCGGCGACGTTTCTGGGGGTGGAACTTGCACATAAGGCTATGGATAGAATGTTCTGATAGCGTTCGTGTTAATTCAATTTTACCCAATAACATATATAAGAACACATGGAAAACGACGAGGAAAGACAACCGTCTGACTCCCACGACAGTGCCCACAACAACCCGCAGCTGTAATGCTCACATTTTCCGTGCAAGCAACGCCCATGTATTTTACAAGGCTATTGGTACAAAGTTCCCAAAGAGACTACCAGCTGTCAGCTTGAATAAGATCACATAACGAGCCAGCTCAATGCAACCCAAGCCCCGACACCTGTCCACCCCAGCAACAGCACAAACGCACCCAGTGCCACTCCGGTTTCCACTCTTCCACCAGCATCCCTGAATCCCATACTCACTTCTGTTCCGGGCAGCTGGCTTCCTACCCCCACAAAGACCCACAGCAAGGTAGCCAGAATGCTTAGCAGCACCACGCTCGCAACAGCCCCAACGATCTTGGCCACACACCATCCTTCCACGTACTCCATGACAAGAGTTTCACCTTCGCCGGAAATCCGCCCACCGTTGAGTCTACCAGAGAAGCCCAAGATCCAGTTGACCCACCGGTGCTGCCCCTTGCCTAACTGCGGTCTCAGATATAACCTTAGCATGCTCTCTGAGTCATAGCCTTCGTCCGCGAGGCTGAAACTCTTCGTTTGTGTCAAATTCTGCCATCTCGAAGCGGCGTGGGATAGGTCCTTGTAGGAAGAAATGTTAAAGCTCCGAAGACCCCTGAAACTACCGTACCGATGGAAGGGACTGCGCATCTTGGTATACTCGGTCCGAATGAGTTGGAAAAGTTTCTCGTCGTCGAAGTCTCGTCTGGAATTATGTCGCTTCTTCTCGGAGCTGTCTGTCACGAGGCCAGAGACACGGTCTGCGGGTATGACGATGCGCGACAGTTTGGGAACGGGGCTGTTGTTGCTGTACAGACAGAGGGTGATCACAGAGTCCCGTACTGTGGCACTGGATACGGAAAGTTTGGACTTTGCTGTTCGTTCTCGAAAAGGGTAGGGTGTGCTGATAATGCTCTGTCGCAGAAAGCGATGCCCGGGCTTAACGTTAATAGGAGGTGGTGGAAATGTCACTTTTCGCCGTGGCGGAACAGAGGATGCACGATGTACAGGGGTTGAGGTCAGACTGTCGCGTTTCGAGTGCAGCCGTATGCCCAGACCCGCCGGATTTTCTAATTCTTCTGTATCGATTGCGCTTTGACCGATTGGCTGAGATGCTGGTGCAGGTGCCTGCCGAACCCGCTCAATGCCTCTATCACCAGCAAGCTTGTAGTCCCTTGATTTGACTACCTGCGTTCCTAGTATTTCCTGAGCCTTACTCATGGAGGGCCCTGTTCTATTATCGAAGTCTCCATTGGTAGTCGGTAGCTGAAGATTATGTGCCAAGTTCACTCTCCTTGATGATCGGTGCTCAATAATCTGAGGGCGGTCGACTCGTCCTCTTTGCGCTCCAGCAACCATGGCATCTTGATCTAAATCCGAATCCGAGTCGTCGAAGAACGACATGGGCACCTCAGTGGCCCCTTGGTAGCCACGACCATCGCCCGTTAATTGCAAGAATTTTGGAACAAAAGGTGACCGAGCAGACAACTCGCCCTGTCGCCCTGCTGTTGTGGCTATTGAAGAGGATATATACTCTGGCATCTCAGTTGATATACATCGAGCTAAGCCAGGTGACTTGATAGCCCGGGTGGAACCGTCTGTCGCTGCCGACATCGAAACAAGACTGGAATCTGGGGAGTCGAGATTGTCAACGGTACGGAATGTAGGATCTTGCTGCTCGTCGAGAGACTGAACGTTCGTGCGAACGCTCTTAGTTGGGCTGACAGGTGACGAGACGAGTTCGGGAGAGCCCTTTGACGTCTCCGAAAGAAGAAACGATTCAGCTGCCGGCCCAGTCAAGTGTTCCATAACGCACAAGGTGTTTCGAGGTTTCCTGGCAAAGTGTGTTCGGCGTTTTGGCAAGTTTGCTTATATCCTAAGGCAGATCTTTGCTTCCGGATGCGGAAGTCCGTTTGCGGGTATCATCGAGATTTATGAGCTCCCCTCCAACAAAGAGAAGATCAGGGCACAGTCTAGAGCAGCCGAAGATATTTACAACAGATTTTTTAGAAATGTCAAGATAGTAGAGTAATCAGTAAAGACGAGAGCAGTTTCGTCACCGAGCAACGTTGTTTGGAATGCCCGCTTAGCCAATAAACTTGCCACCACAAAATACACAAATATCATAGTTCTTGAAAAGCATATGAACCAAGGCAGCAGAGTCATACGGTGGAGTTAGGATTTGTTGTTGCAGACTTCGACTTGCGTGCGGCTCACCATCTTCGTTGAGGTTCGTAGAGTTGTGACCACTTATCGTCCCAGGTAGGACTCCAATACCGCTGTCCTTAAGCAAAGCCTCCTCGGTGAGGTATTGCATTCCGCAACGCTCGCAGTACTTTGAGATGCCCGGTTCTTGTATGGCCAAAGATGTCAAGGCGCATCGCACTAAACGGCCACAATGGTCAATCTCCGGTCACCGACATCTAGAAGTTCCATACCGAAAGAATGCCCAGCAGCGCACCGTGCTTCTCGAATGTTGTACCATCCAATGCCCTCTCCACAAACCTCGCACACTTCCAAGACACTCTGTACCTTATCGGATTCAAGGATGGCTTTACTCCTTGGGGAGATACCAGCCTTGGCAACTTCGCCAGTCTCCACATCATTGTCACCAGTATGACGCCTTTTCAGTTCTGTGCAGAGCCTCAACTCCTCGCTCAGGTCAACTTCATTATGACGAGCAAGCCACCGAAAGGCTGCTTCACTGAGGTTGACCTTAGATATGTCGAGAGAGAACATCAACAAACCCACACAAGCGGCAGCATATACAATCCTCTTGCAGAGTACGCTTAAATCCTCCCGGGAGAATTCAAGGACCGAAGAAACGATTTCGGAATAGACGGTATTCGCATCTCGCAGGTTTAATTCTCTAGCAGCCCAAGGAACGTGCGATATATGAGACCACCCGTTCTCGGGTAGCTTTTGATGTCCAAAGATAATCATCGCCCTCTCCAGCGACGTTATTGTGTACTCGACCATATCGCCTGGGTGGAATGTGACGCAAACGGCTGTGTACTCTCCCAGAGTCGCCAGACCCCAGACCTTCGCAATTGCTAAGCCTCCAAGGTCATACCGTAAGTCGTATTTCGATAGACAATCTGTGAGCTGCTTCTGCCACGGAGATAAGCCCAATTGACTGAGTGTAAAATAAGGTGAAGACTGCTCTGATGTTTTTGCGCTGCACTTGAAGTTCTGGACATTGCACAAATGCGTGACCACTTCCAGAAAGAAACCATTATGACCAGGAGCAGCACGATATGCCATACCTATTTCAGTCTAAGTAATCATTCTCAATCATTGAAATTAAAGTGTAATACCAGTGATTCTGTCCAGCGGATATGGTGTCAGGTCCCACTTCTCCTCATCGGTGACAGTGGCCTCATCAGAACCACGGACCACTTCGTACCCGCAGGCCATGACCTCCAGTTCCCCTGAAAATGGCTGCAGTGGCGAGTGTGCGGCTACAGCGCTCTCCGGAACTATTAGGGTATCCTCGGGCAAAGAGACGATGTACATCTGGTCTCGGGCAGCTGCTGCAAGGAAAAGCCTATGGTTGCAGACCTGTCGAAGGTTAACGTCGAGCCATTAAGAGGACGAAGTGACATGTGACTCGTACATACTTTATCATACCATCGCAATGGCCCAGTAAAGGAGGCTGCCGTAACATAATCATTACACATGTTCAAATCTTGCTCGTCAACGTTCAGGGTAAAGAGCTTATCGCCAGGTAAAGACTCTCCGGCTACAATATCGGAATTTTTGATGGAGACTCTGCGAAACCTCAGCTTATCTCCAGCCAGGTATGACAGAATAGCAGCCATCCCACGACCATTCGTCGCGGTCCAGGGACTCCATGAAAGCTCGGATACAAACGGTCGCCTATTCAATGCCACAGCTAGCAGAGAAGAAGAGGCAACGAATGGCAGTGTGCCAGAGTTTGCAGGCCCGTCGAAATGTCCTAGTACCTCGGCATGCCAATTCTTAGTATGGGTTTGTATTAGGCCGTCGGAAGTAGAGAAGTGTAGAAGAACGATCTCGTTGTTATCATTTGCGACTGCTAGTACAGAAAATCCCCATTTCTGGTACCTCTGAGAAACCCGTTCAGTACCGTCTATGAAACAAACTTTACTCCAGGAAATTGCCCTGATCCTCGTTCTTAATCGCGTCAATTCTTCTGCTTCGTTCGCCTCAAGCCCCTTACGCTGCTGTACCCTTTCGAAATATTCTCGAATCGTGTTATTTACAATCTTCACTCTTTCCCAACTTCGAGAGTCTTTCGGATCTTTCGTGGACGCCCAGATTGACAACACGAGGTTCGTAGTCAAAACAGCAAGTAAGGACCTTCTGTGCCTGGTCATTCCTGGAGGTGACCATGATGTTGCCATGACGTTGCTCGCCGACTGTTCTTCTCCGATAGAGAAGAGCTTGCCGCTGCCGGGCTGTTGAGGTGGCCATTCCTCACTCGTAAAAGTGTTGGCCCTAAACCGGACGCTCTCGAAGGTTGAAAGCTCATTCCTTTGATCTGAGCTGCTCGCAGACTTGTGCTTTGGTATCTAGGGCTGCCGGTCAACGGCCATTACAAACAGCCTCAGCAGATCAAGACAAACCAGTATGTGCACATGTTCAGCCGCCGCGATAGCGAGTTCACCATCTTCGGACCAGGACAAACAGTCTGTCGCTGAAGGGACAAAAGGTACTTCAAGGTCTCGCAGCATTGCGGAGCTCTTAGCGCGGAGACGGAGGTCCAGCTATTGGTGATATTTCAGACTCTTCCAGCAAGCCGTGTCCTGTTTTCGGCAGAGCCGTCTGGCGAAGCCAGTCACCATGCTGAATTAGTTGCTTCAACCGTCTCAATGCTGGATTAAGAAATGAGTGTGTCGGACATCCAAAGTCTTGGGATACTACAGGTAGGTACTCTACCTAAAATAGCTACCACGCTAGGGACGGCTACTCCCGAACACATTAACTATCTAGGTGCTTCGAATCTGGTAAGTTACTGGTTTCCTAATAAATCAGTTTAATATTATTATGTTGCCCAAGCTCTCTTATATACTACATACTTCCAAGCCAGCATGCCATTGCCGACTCAACATTTCCTCGCATAGAAACCCTCGAGAACATCCACACCTCAAGCTGCTATGAAACGTACAGTTCTCCAAGAGTGATAATCTTTCTGGTCTGCGTGGAACTCGGAGCCCGGAATAGTCTCTTCATGCCCAGTGCTCCGTATACTGAGTTCTTAATGTCTTCTCTTCGTTGAAACCCTCCACGCTTAGCATAAGCCAAGCAACTTCCCAGCGACAGGATCCCATTCGGCATCCCATCTCCTTTCTCCTTCACGGATCGCCCCTTTCTTCAATGCTTGTAGATGGCTTTCGTCGCCACCAAAAAGCTCCACCAAAACCGCAACCAGTTCCTCCCAGCTGCCAAATCCCCTCCCATTAACGCCCTCAGTCACGAGCTCCGGCCAAGCCTCGTATTGACTCCACCCGACGACTGGAAGCCCAGCTCCGAACATGTCGACAACCTTCATCGGTAGATCCACACCACTGCTGCTCATGTGCAGACTGACTCCCAGATCGGCGGCACCCAGGAGGCTTGCATAATCCTCTGTGCTTAACCAAGCTGTCCGGATGGCCACCATCTCTAGCTTGTCAGTCTTGTCCAATTCCGCGATTCGGGACAAGTAGTAATCCTTCTGAGGTCCTTTGCCGGTTATTATGACTAGTAATTCTGGCAGATGCGGGTGAGATGATGTTGCCAGCTCCGAATAGCGAACCAAGGCATCGAGCAGCAAAGAGAAATCTTCGTCGGGAGTCCACGAAGTAGAACTGACGATCAACTTCCTTCTACCCTTATCTAGCTCATCGACATATGGCGCTGTCAATGGCTGCTTGCCTAAGAATGTGAACCGTTGCTCCAGGGTTAAAGGCTGAAAGTGAGCCGAGGGTCGGTCATGAAGAGCCAGTACAGGCGAGGTGATATGGTAGCGGTTTCTCAGCACCCGCGCCATGGCATCTGTGACCGTGAAGTGTGCAGTAGCAGCATGAGAAAAAGTCGACTCGTACCAGGAAGAGAGCTTCACTAGTGGATGGGACGGGCCAAGCTTAATCGCCAAGATGGTGTACCCGAAGTTATGCCAGTCGATGATGAGTCGTGTGTTCCGCAAAAAGCACACTAATTGAGCAACGGCTAGAGTGGGGATAGATGGAGGGTTCTAGGACAAGATAGCCATTCAGCATGCAGCACTGCCTACATACTAGGAAGAGATAAATCTCATAATAATCATGATTCTATTATATGGACGACTTTTCTGCGTCAGGAGTGACAGACAAAGTTGCAGTGGGACCCAGGTCGCCCGATTACAAGCAGGGTAGAGCCCGAGATTGAAGACCGCACCGTACTGTATTGGTACAAATTGAGAGCAACGTACCTGAACGAGCAACCATCGAGCCGGTTTCGTCTGATAACACAGAATGAACCACAAGGTCCATACCTGCCATAAGACCTTCAAAGGTGCGACGACGAGGGAAAAGGACCTGCTGGTGATCTGAAGAAATCGAGGCGGGGTAGGGATGGCAATGATGGAGATCAACGGATTTGACATTAGATCGTGGCGGAGTTCAGACTCTAAGCAGCGCCGGTCAGTAATGTGACAGGCAAAGATTTGACCCTGAGGTAGAGTCTGATACCTCGATAACCTATGACGGTCACCTCTCCACCATGTTTGGCAATGCTGATAGCATGATATTGCATACGAGGACTGCGGCCGATGTCTCCAAGTACGAGAAGCTGCACTGTATTGCTAAGATCCTTCTTGCTCTTTGGATGTTGCTTGTGCACGTTCCCTCCGGTAGATTTCGAGGCGGCCGAAGACGTGTAGCGCGAAGGCCATAGAAGCAACCCCACTGTGAAGAGCGTTGACCCGAGGACAGCGCAGGTCAAGAGTATCTCAAACATTGTTGCTCCTACAGCTCCGGCCCTTGTTCAACATGTCGGTTCACGGAGCAATGCTGTAGTAGATTGAATGCTCAATCATGTTGGTGATAAAAAAGCAGCGATATCCTTCCTTAGTCAGACCCGGAAGCTGTGACGTTGGTTTCTTGTTCTCTTGTTCTCAGCTACAGCTATTCCTAGAATGTTGGCTCCAAGAGGCACATAGCAAGAATTTGTAGAAAATAAACAGTAAAATCTGTCTAAATTCTCTTTTTTCTAATTATCATTTACAAAATCAACCTCACTGTCTTTCTCAACATCACTGTCATCACTGTCACTATGAGACATCCTTATAATCTTAATCACAACATCAGAAGCAATATACAAATGAATTTAAAGTGTGAAATGTCACTCAAGATCATAGCAGAGATTACAGAATATAGTTGAAAGTATATTGAGAGAATACAGAGAAATCTATAAAATTGAGAGTCAGTTATTGTATTTAAATTGTTTAAATTAAAAGCATCAAGACTACTTACAGTTGCTATAACAGAGATAGATCTCAATCTAAAGAGAGAAATTTAATTTATTAATAATTAATATAGAAAGTACTCAATTTTCTTAAGAATTAATTCACAACATATCTGAATGAGATGCAGAGATATATCTGATATAAGTATGAGATTTAGATCAGCATTAATATTGTTAATCTCATCATTAAACAGACTGACTAATTAAGAAAGCAGATAAGCATTCTTTTGTCACTGTTACTGTCATTAAGAAAGTAATTTTTAATGTTAAAAATAAGTCATTGAATGCTTTTAAAAGACTTATAGTAACTAAATGATGCAGCTGAGTAACTGACATGTTAATTAACTAATCTTTATTAATAAAAGTGTCATCAATCTTCATATTGCAGACAGAAAGTTTGACTGAACTGTTATAAAGAAGTAAGCAGTCATAAAGAAATTCTTTTAAAAAGAAAAGCATTACAGCATTCTTTCAGCATATATAATTGATGACTATATTGCTTGAGAAATCTATGAGAAAGAAATGAACAAGAAAATGTTTAATACTTTTATTTAAAAGAAAATCTTATTTTTATATAAACAATTTTCAGAGTTATGCAGTGTTCTATGCATAAATAATTGTGAAATACATTGTTTAAAGATAAGTCTTCATATTAATATAAATATTCTTGCTATTGTTATTGCTAATCTCAGTGACAGAAGCTTACAGCTATATATTATAAGATCAGCATCATTTTTATATTTCTCTCTCTCTATTTATTAGATTACAACTTTATCAAGAAGTTGTTTAGTGAGCTAAAGATATAAATATAAAGACATAAAACATTGATGAAGAAATTTAAGAATGAATTTTCAGTATTTATTTATATGACTGTACAGAAGTATAAGACAAAAGATAATTCAGAGAAATATTTTCAAAACAGCTTTATTAATTGTACATAGATATATTATTATAATGAATTAACTATCATTTCTTATTGTCTTTAACATTTACAATATTTTCTGCTTCTTCTTAAAATCATAAATCTCTGTAAAATAAGTCTTTATAATTATCATATATCTTCTTTTCTTCTAATATGAATGTAAAACTTTCTTTAATCATTATTTAAGATTGACTGAAATGCTCAACTCTTTTTATATCTGCTCAGTGATTAGCTGTATACTCTGTGAATTGTATATCTCTTTTAAAAGAATATTACAATAATTCATTAATTATGTCTTTAAAATAAAATATTTTCACTTAAATTAAGTGAAAAAGTTCTGCAGTTATGTTTTAGAATCAATACTTAAGTTAAGTGAACTGTTAATAAATGATATTGCAGACAGTGCTGACAGAAATGTAATAAAATGTGTTTTTTATGAAGACTGTATGTTACATCCCGATCGGAGATTCCTCTGATATAGGGGCTAGGGGTTAGAGCTTGTGATATAAGAGGGTTCCAGGCACGTTGGGTTAACCGGTAGCTAGTAGTATGCTAAGTAACGATTGCATTGAAC